>Ga0308157_10001025_pt1 | contig 67550 bp, 67 predicted proteins | sample PhyBR1_FD_201035 | JGI IMG/M metagenome (GOLD analysis project Ga0308157, IMG submission 201035) | Phyllosphere microbial communities from UC Gill Tract Community Farm, Albany, California, United States - DLSLB.R1 | ecosystem: Host-associated > Plants > Phyllosphere > Unclassified | place: USA... | reverse complement strand
GTACTCGACAATCTGTCGAACCGCCTCGATCTTGAACTCATCCGTGTAACGCTTCGTGCTCATAACCACCTCCGCCTAAGCCATAGTTTATGGCTGCGAGGTGTCTACGAAATCCTGGGCGATTCAGGGTAGATCTCATCGTAGAGTATTGGCAAGCACTAGGACGCGATCCTGATGTTGGGGATATTTGGTTCGCCCTCCCGCCGGACGCGGCCTAACAATTCATTCAAGCCGAACTTGTCCGCTTGCGCGGCCAAGTCGGCTTAACTCGGGCGTTAGGCAACAGATGAAGATCATCTCCAATCTGACACTCGCCCTACTTCTAGCCACTTCTAGCGTCGCGGCCTTCGCTCACGAACAAGCGGACGAACTTTGCTCTGAGCTTGGGAGCTTCTTGACCTCGGTGAAGCCGGATGAAACACGCAGCCTCACGTTGCGCACTTTCTGGGGCGCCAGGGTAGAGGGGGATCAAATCGTGATGGGCTCAAAAACCTGTGAACATCACAACTATGAGCCGGGCACAAAGCTATGTGCCTACCTGATGGAGCACAGTTCCACGGAGTTCGCAGGTTTCAACGCCAAGCGCATTTTGAACTGCCTAGCCTCTGCTCCAGGAATAGGCCAAGACTTGAAAATCCATAGCGGAACTTTCTCAGCTACATTCGGCTCACCAGATCGTGGCGCATTGGTAAGTCTCGATGTTTTACCGGACAAAGAGCCCGGAGAGATGGTCCTTCGTTTGCAGGCAGATGGCTACTAAGCCGCTGCCTAACAATTCATTCAAGCCGACGCGGTAGCGCCTTCGCTTTAGTGGACACCCTGACCTAACGATCAGGAGTATCCCAATGCCCCGTCCAGGCCCCAGAAGCACCTATCGCTATACCGATCAATTCAAGGCTACCGCCGTACGCTTGAGCGAGCTGCCAGGCGTCTGCGTGGCCGATGTTGCCGAATCGCTTTACATCCACCCTTTCATGTTGTCTCGTTGGCGCAAGCTTGCCCGCGAAGGACATATCGTGACCAAGGGTATCGCGTTGGACCAAGCCATCAGTGCCGAGCTCAAGGAGCTGCGCGAAGTGAAGCGCAGGTATGAACGCCTGCAGCTTGAACATGACATTTTAAGAAAGCCATCGCGTTCACTTCCAAACAAAAAGCGATGTCTTCGCCTTCATCGCCCATCATCAAGAAGCCTGCCCGGTGAGAGCAATGTACCAGCTGTTCAGCGTTAGTGCGGCCGGCTTCTATGCTTAGCTACGTCGGCCGCCAAGCGTGCGCGCGATCAAGGATGAAGCCATTATCAAGCGCATCTACGGCGTCCATGTGGCAAGCCGATGCACCTACGGAAGCCCACGTGTGCACGCCGCGCTGAAACGAACCGGCGAAACAGTCGGGCGTCGTCGCGTTGAGCGATTGATGCGCCTGGAAGGCATATCCGCGCGTTCGGCCAGCTTGTACAAGCAACGGCCGGGACTCAAGCGATTCCTTGCCAGCATAGGAAGTCACGCCCACCTGGTGGACAACACAAAGCCAGGCCAAGTTTGGGTTGGAGATGTCACCTATCTGAAGGTCGCTGGTCAATGGCGCTACCTGGCCACAGTGATGGACCGCTGCTCCAGGCGTTTACTCGGCTGGTCGCTTGGAAAGGACCGAACTCTGGAATTGACCAAGCGCGCATTGGCTTCTGCCCTGCGCACCCGCAGACCCATCCCGGGAGCTATCTTCCACAGTGACCGCGGCATCGAGTTCCTGGGTAGTGAATTCAGGCAACAGCTGCAGCAAGCCGGACTTCGGCAATCAGCCAATCGCCCTCGTCGTATGACCGACAACGCACATATGGAGTCATGGAATAAATCGATGAAGTCCGATCTCTACCACCAACGCACATTTGGAACCGACGGATCCCTACTGGCGGCTATCCGCAGCTACGTAGCTTTTTACAACAACCGGCGCCTACACTCGGCACTGGGTTATCGAACACCAGCAGAATTCGAGCGCACCTGCCCTTGACCAACAGGTGTCCACTTTTTCGAAGGAAGTCCCTGCGCCGCTGGACAGGGCGCGCTTGACAGTTCATTCGAGCCGGCGCCGATACACGGCGGCGCTTGCCAGGATCGGCGACCCGGCGCTCAAGTCACTGGCGGCGGAATGTGCCATGCAGCTCCGTCTTCCGGATGGGACCTGACAATTCGTTCAAGCCGGCGTCATCTCGCGGCGCAGCTGAGTCCAAGGTGTCAGATGCCAGCAACAACCACACATCGCAACCCTGCCTGCTCACCTCGCACGCGGTTCTGGCTGGCCAGCCTTTCAGCGCCCTTGCCTGCGCTTGCCGCTGCATTCCTGGCACCCATCGCGGCCATTCCGCTGCTTGTTGCATGTTGGTTATTGGCGCTGCACTGGGTTCTGGCAGCCCATTCGCCGTCCAAGCGGATCGCTGACATATCCATCGGTCGCCTGGTTCTGGTTGCCCTTGGCCTGACGACTGGCATCGCCATTTCCGGGGCGATTGCCGCCGCCATTTCAGCTCCGCTGATTCTGCATGGCAGATACCAGTACCGACATGGCGCGAAACAACTCCTCATCACCGAAATCGATTTGCATGCGGTATCGATAACTACGAGCAATTCCATTTCTGTAAACGTCGCCGTCCCCAGCGATGAGTCCGCCTGGCGCATATCACTGCGTCTGCAGCCCAGTGAAGTCACCACCGTTCCGGCGCACTGAAGGACCTGGCCGGGGAGATTCGCGGACTCTTTCTTCGCTGGCTCGCCGCTTCAATACCTCCAGTGCTCCCACAAGTGCTCTCCCAGTTCAAGTGCTGGAACCACTACGGCGTTACGGCAGGTATTCGGCTACTTTATGAGCCCTTCCCTATCCCACTTCAAGCGCCCACGCATGCAAGCGACTTCGATGGCCTTTCGAAACAGGTGGTGCTTCTACTTCTTCGTACTGTCAGCGGCACTCCTTGGCGCGAGCTGCAAGGGCGAGCCGGCTCCTGCGAAGGATCTGGAGGCAGACATCGAAGAAGTCGCTGCAACGCTCATCGAGCAGCCTTTGCTGCACTCGACCTCAATCGCAGTCGTGTACCGGGGCAAGGAGTTCACTCATCACCGCGGCGACATGGTTGCCGGCACCGCCGGGGTTCCGAGCGATGCGACGCTCTACGAAATCGGCTCATTGAGCAAGACGCTGGCGGGCACGCTGGCAGCGAATGCTGTCCTGGAGCGCAGGATCGGCCTGGATGACGACATCCGGAAGTATCTGCAAGGTGACTATCCCAACCTGCAGTACCACGGCGAGCCGATCCGCATCCGCCATCTGCTGTCGCATACCAGTGGCCTGCCGAACATGCTGCCGGAGCGCGCCAATACCGTACTGGCCGACTTCACCGATCGGCGCACGCCCGCTGAGCTCAATGCCATCTACGCCAGCTACGGAAAGGGCGAATTCTTCAAGGACCTGCATACGGTCGAGATTGGTCGAGCGCCCGGAAAGGAGTACGCGTATTCCAGCACCGGGACCGAGCTGGTGGCACACGTACTGGAAGTGGTCTACAAGAGCGACTACGAGTCACTTTTGCGTGGGTTCCTGCGAGATTCCATGGCGATGACGGATACCAGGATCCGCCTTGGCGATGCTGACGCGACACGGCTTGCGGTTGGCTATCACAGTGACAATCCGCTACCGACCACGGCAATGCCCCAGCTTCCCTGGGGTGCGTCCGGAAACGTGAAAGCAACGGTTCCGGAGATGGTGAAATACCTGAGATTCCAGCTCGCCAATGGACCGGTCGTGGAGGAATCCCATCGCACGCTGGTGAACTTCGATCGCGAATTCGGCATCGGCTATTTCTGGAACATCGTCAGCGGCGACCGCTTGAAAGGCAGGTACTATGCACACCATGGTGGCGTGCCCCGCTCCCAGTGCTATGTCTACATCATCCCGAAGTACGACCTTGGCATCTTCATCATCACCAACCAGAGTGGCGACCATACCGCACGGGCCATGGAGGCGGCGGTCGACACGCTGGTCGAGCGCATCGCGGCCTTGGAGCACCCCGCTGACCAAGGCCATTCCCGGTAGTGCGAACGGCTGCGGGCCATCACCAAGTCACAAGTACAGTGGTAGGCCCAGCGTCTGGAACACGTCGAACCTGCTGCGTCAGTCAATGGCATGACAGGTCAAAACGATCCGCTACGGGGCACCCCAACTCCAGAGGCTGGTACTGCTCAACCATCTGCAATCCCGCAGCCGTAGGACACGCACATGCTTCCTTCAGCAGTTAACTTGTTGAGTGCCGCGCTTCTGTTGATCTCGGCTTGTTCAGCCCTCGCCTCGGACAACCAATATCCGCCACGTAGCCAGGCACCCACTTCGCAGCCGGCTGGCGCGCACAACGCGGACTCTTCCGCTGTCAGCTATCGGCTCGAGGTGTCCCTATGGCCCGAGGGCTCCCAGGTTCTGCTGGACGGCATCAATGCACTCGCCCACGAGAAGTGGGCGTTGACTCATCCGACATATCTCGTCTATTCGCCGACGATCAACTCCTCGCGTTCCGCCATCCTCGTCTTTCCAGGTGGTGGCTACAAAGCGTTGGCGATAGGCCCCAACAGCACGCTTGGGCCGCAAGGCGCTGATGTCTGCAAATGGCTGACCGATTCGGGCATCACCTGCATCCTGGTGAAATATCGCGTTCCCAACACTGGATGCAATTGGAACAGCGAGACCAGAAGGCACGAGCAACCCGAGATTCCAATGGCGTTGCAGGACGCTCAGAGGGCGATCTCGCTTGTTCGGTACAACGCGGGTGCGTACGCCATCGACCCCGACAAGATTGGCGTCATGGGGTTTTCTGCAGGAGGGAACCTGGCGGTCTTGGCATCCACAGCCTTCCGACATCGAGCCTACGAGCCAATCGATGCAGTCGACCAGATGAGCAGCCGCCCTGATTTCGCAATTCCGGTTTATCCCGGACACCTGACCATGGAGCACAAGAACAAGACTCCCAAGTCAGTCGCAGCAGGAGAACTGAACACCGACATTCACATTTCGAGCGACGTGCCACCAACCCTGCTCATACACGCCGAGGATGATGCAGTCGATCCGGCCTACTATTCGCGCGTGTATGAGGAAGCACTGAGGGAGGCAGGCGTAAACGTAGAGCTCAAGCTGTATGAAACCGGCGGGCATGCCTTTGGCGTCAAGCGGCAAGGAACAGATACCGATCGATGGACCGACGACGCACTTCGTTGGCTCGACAGCCTCGAAATGCCATAGCGCGTGATCAGAGATGAATCCTTTCACCGGACAACGCCCGGAGAACTCATGCAAGCCAATACTGCCTTGCTACCCATTCGTTTCAGGTACCGGCCCCAACAGCGACAGGGACTACCGACCAAAGGATGTTCATGAAACCCCTCGCAGGCCTGCTGTTCGCATTACTCCTCACACTGTCCTCGACTGCTGATGCCATCGTCATCCGCCACGATGTTGATGACGCCAACTATCGGATTCCCAGTGGCGAGTTTCCCGCGCTGGTCGACATGCCCGGCGAGGGACATGGCAGCTTGATTGCTCCGCAGTGGGTGGTTACGGCTGCACATACCCTGCCCCGGCATGCCGAGCTCAAGCAGGTGACAATCAACGGGCTGTCGCGCGAGGTGGAGCGCGTCATCATCCACCCGGGCTATAGAACACTGCCGCAGACGCTGATCGACCAGGCAACGGCCAGCGGTGAGGCGATGTTGATCGTGGTGTTCCTTGCCTCATCGGATGACATCGCGTTGATCAAGCTGCGCCAGCCCGTTAACGATGTCGTTCCGGTGGCTGCCTACAAGCGTGACGATGAGGCTGGCCAGACCATCAAGCTGATCGGCAAAGGGGCCACCGGCACCGGTGACATCGGGCACGACCCCAGCGGCCCCAACCGCACCGAGCTGCGGCGTGCATTCAACACGGTCAGCAGTGCGTACGACCGTTGGCTCTGCTATGTGTTCGATGCACCACCTTCGGCCCTGCCGCTTGAGGGTGTACTCGGGAACGGGGACAGCGGTGGCCCAGCATTGATCCAGAGCGGCAATCAGTGGTTGCTCGCCGGGCTGGGCTCCTGGAAGGTTGTACAGGGCAACGTGCTGACCGCGCGGCCCGGACGCTATGGCCAGGTTGCCTGCAATGTCCGCATCAGCCATTACGCCGATTGGATCGACGGTGTCATCTCGGAGCAGACCCAGGACGCGAAATGAATTTGTGCATGGCACCAGACCTTGCATGCAGGCCCGGGCATTGGAAGGTTCCGCAAAACTGCAACCACCTTTGCGGAAACGCGCAACGGTTCCAGATTCGCTGACCGCGAGCGGACATAATCAGCGCCTTCCCTGTTCATGATTCGTCACGGAGCTTCAATGACAAAGGCTTGTCTCCCCCTGCTCGCCTCAGCCGTTCTTTACTTCAGCATCCCGACGGCGCAGGCGCAGCCCGTGTACAAGTGCACCGGCCCAAAGGGTGAAACCAGCTACCAGTCCATCCCCTGCCGCGAAGGCGAAACCTCGTCACGACGGTATGCATCGCCCTCCCCGTCAAACCCGACCCAGGCCATCACTGCCGCCCCTGCCGGGCCGGGCCAACGGCGCGTGCAGGTTCGCTATACGACGACCGCTGGCAACGAAAACTGCGATGGCGCCAAGGCGATGCGCACGGCAGCGCTGGGCGCGGCAGGAGCGCAGGCCACGGCCGATATGCGGGCCAGCCTGGACCAGCAGGTCAACGCCGCCTGCAGGTAAGCGCAGCGGTGGGTGTGCGGCAACGGCAGCATGAAATGGCACGGGCGATGTCGATGACTGCACAACTGATGCGCTGGGCACGTCTGCTTGCCGCCAAATTTGATTGAACCTATACGCGATACGTTCAATCATCACCCGGCTGGCCTCGGTACCGGGTCGGCCGGGGCGCCTGGCTGATCGGGCGCGAGCAGGTCTTTGTCGTCCAGGGAATCCATGCAATGCGATTCTTCAGCCAGACGCTTACGCTCGCCCTGTTCCTGCCGCTGGGCGCGGCCGCCCAAGGCAGCTTGAAGGTGGACAGCTCACAGGTTGTCGGCCTGACCGCACTGCTGGAAGCGCAGCCGCGCCACCCGGAGGCGACCAGCATCCGCGCCCTGCTGCTTGAATGGGAGGACAGCACCAAGGACGTGGTGGATTACGTCTGCCCGGACGTGCTGGCGCCAGTGCCCGCCGCGGGTACTCCCAATGGCCCGGAACTGCTGGCGCAGTTCATCTTTGGCAGCGCGGCCTTCCAGGTCGCCAACCCATCACAGAAGGGCGCCTTGCAGCCATCACAGCTCGCCGGCATGCGCAGCATGCTCAAGGCCTACAAGGCATTGCTGGCCACCGATCCTGCCGCACGCATTCCACGTTTCGACTCACTCGTCGCCATGGACGCCGAAGGCAGCCTCGCCGCCTACCTTGAGCCTATCGTCACCCTCGGCTGCCAGTAGTCGTAGACGGGCTGGTGAAACCCGCCAGCTGCCATTGCCGCCCGCGAACGGCCCCGGGTGCGCTGCGCTTACCCGGGCTACGGCGTGCAAGGTACGCTTCCGGCTTAGCTTGAGCCTGTTGTCACGCTTGCTTGCATGCGACTGATGTCACACCGCCCAACCGATATGCTTCCGTACCCAATCCTCCCCGCAAACGCTCCCTGCTCCCATGAACATCCTGATCCGGCCGGAAACGCCCGCCGACATCGCGGCCATCGAAGCGGTGACGGCCGCCGCCTTCCTGGAGGCACCGCATACCGATCACACCGAGCAATTCATCGTTGCGGCATTGCGCCGCTCCGGCCAGCTCACCGTCTCTTTGGTAGCGGAGCAATCCGGCGCCATCGTTGGCCACGTTGCGGTGTCGCCGGTGACCATCGCCGGCGAGGACGTGGGTTGGTACGGGCTTGGACCGGTATCGGTCCTGCCCCACTTGCAGGGCAAAGGCATCGGCAGCCAGCTGATCGAAGCAGCACTCGATCAGCTGCGCGTACTTGCTGCAGGCGGCTGCGTGGTGCTTGGCGATCCAGGCTACTACGCGCGTTTCGGATTCAAGGCCACTGATGCGCTCACCTTGCCGGGCGTGCCCGCCGAGTACTTCCAGGCGCTTTCGTTCGATACGCGGATGCCGCAGGGAACCGTTGCCTATCACGCATCGTTCTCGGCGCAGGAATAGCGGTATTGCGCGCACCTGCGCACAACGTTTGCGGGCGTGGGATTGGAACCAAGCCAGCATCACGCGCATTTGTTCTCCGCATGGCTAACGGCAGGCAATCGCAGACTCCACGCTTGCTAGCAATGATTTTCCTAGGCAGAGTTGCGCACGTCGAACACCCCCGATCAGCAACGAACCGGCTGATCCTCCATCCACTAAAAGGAAGCCCCGGATGCGATACACCACAGCCCATCGCACTACCCACAACATCTTGCTGCCGGAAGTGCTGCGCCGCGGCCGCCTTGCCTTGCTCGCCCTGTTGTTCACCCTTGTGCTTGCAGCCTGTGGCAAGCCGGTTCCGGCAGACAAGCAGGCTTATGTCGGCACCTGGGAATCGACCACCACCTCGCTGCTCATCGATGCCAGCGGGCGCGTCATCTACAAGCACCAACCCAGCCCGTCGGTCAGCAAATCACTGGATGCACCAATCAAGGCCTATGAAGGCAATGACTTCATCGTCGGAGTCGGCCCGTTGACCACACGCTTCGTGGTCTCCGTGCCGCCGCATCAAGTGGATGGCAGCTGGAAGATGACCGTCGATGGACAGGAGCTCACGCGGCGCTGAGCCGATTGCCCCTTGCAGATCCGCGAAGACGATCACCACGGCAGCTGCGGCTGCCACAGCACAGGCGCTGCACGATGCGACCCAATGTAGTTTCCCTGTTGTTGCTTGCAGGCTTGGCGTGGCCCGCTGCCGCCACCACGGTGGACCACCAGCAGGCCTATAACGACTGCCTGGCCAAGGCCGGCAGCATCAACAACGGCACGGTGGAGGCCTGCTCATCGGTGACATCGGAGCATGCAAAAGCGGAGATGACACGCCTTTACCGTGCCATCAACAGCAAATTGCTTGCAGAGAACGCGAACGATGCAGCAAGGCTTGAGCGCGCCCAGAAGGCCTGGCTGGTGTACCGGGACCTGCACTGCGAACTCGCAGGCTCCTATGTTGGCTCACCGATGTATTCGTTCTGCCCAATGCAACTGAACATCGACCGGGTCATTGAACTGCGCGAACTGGCCGGGCGATGAAGCACGTTGCTTCCTCGGCGGCAACCTGGAAGCGCTTGCCAGAAGCATTGTCAGCTCCTACCATCTGCGCGTCCTCGCGACTCACGCGACGACCGTAAGCGTTCACGTCAACCAACGCGCCCATCAACTCCGGCATTGCCGGGGCTGTTCGCCCATCCATGGGTGGAAGGCGCCATTGCTTGACCGGATCCAGGAGATCACCGTGAACGCTACAAACAAGAACATCATTGCCTTCGGCATTCCCAAGCTGCCCTTGCGCTACGGCGCCTTGGTCATGCCCTTGTTGCTGTCCATCCTGATGACCTGCGTCGTCTCCCTGATCAGCACACTGAAGAGCATCGGCATGTCGCCGCTGCTCGGCTCCAAGTGGCTCGCTGCCTGGGGCATCTCGTGGCTGGTCGCCTTCCCCATCCTGCTGTTGCTGTTACCGGTGGTGCGCAAGGCGACGGCGGCATTGGTGCGGTCGGCCTGACATTCCGAACTCCCGGCCCGCCCTGCGGGCCGGTTCCCATCCGTATTGCACGGCAGGCCATGGTGCCCACCACTGCAATACACGCATACTCGGAGCCCTGATGCACCTTGCCGGCTCCCACCATGACCGACCCTTACAACACCTCCACCACCCGCGCGGCACCTGCCCTGCTCAACGACGCGATGATCACCACCGCACTGGAACTGCCGGGCTATCGCGCCGTGCGCAACCTCGGCCTGGTCCGCGGCATCACCGTGCGCTCGCGCTCCATCGTTGGCAATTTCCTCGGCGGCTTGCAGACCATATTCGGCGGCAACATCACCATCTACACGGAGCTGTGCGAACAGGCCCGCGATGAAACCTACCGCGACATGGTCGCCCACGCCCGCCAGCTTGGCGCCAATGCAATCATCGGCGTGCGCTATGACGCCACCGAGCTGATGACCGGACTCACCGAAGTGCTCTGCTACGGAACTGCCGTGGTGGTGGAAACGGATACCCGTTGATCGCGCTTTGCAGGACTCCGCGCAGGCCTGCGGCGGTTGCGTCGACCACACGCTGCCAACCCCGGCTTGAACCTATCTGCGGCGCGGGCCGCACTTCACCGTGAAGGATCACATGCGAACGAGATTGCTGGCCCAGCTCATCGGCTTCGTGGTGATCGTGCCGAGTACGCTGGTGGCGTTGTTCTATAGCGCGTTGGGCCTGATGTTCGCGCTGGAGTCGATCCAGCGCCAGCAACACCTGGGCAGCGCCGCGCTGGTATTGGCCTGCCTGAGCGGCGGCTGGCTTGGCATCGTCGCATTGTGGCGTGCCTATTTCGTGCTTGGCACTGACCAGCACAGCTTCAACAGCACATTTATCTGGATGGGTTTCGGCTGTGGCAGCCTGGTTTCATTGGTCCTTATCGGGCTGGTAAACGGCTCGCTGCTTTTCCGGGGAGTGTTCTTCGGTTGGCCGTTGCTGGCGGTTGCCGTGTTCACTGCAATGCTCCTGCGCCGCGGCACTCGAGCCGCCCCCCCTGCACCTTCCGCCTGAGCAGGCACCAGACTTCGAGGGAGCCGTCATGCCACGCAACGTCCTTTTCATCTGCACCCAGAATCGCTTGCGCAGTCCCACCGGAGAGCAGGTCTTCGCCAACTGGCCGGGTATTGAAACGCAGTCGGCCGGGCTGGGAAATGATGCCAATACGCCGGTGTCACCAGAGCTGCTGGCTTGGGCGGACCTGATCTTCGTGATGGAAAAAGCCCATCGCAACAAGCTGTCCAAGAAGTTCCGCGTACATCTGGATGGCAAGCGCGTCATCTGCCTGGATATACCGGATGACTACGACTGCATGGATCCCATCTTGGTGCAGCTGCTCAAGCACAAGGTGACGCGGTTCCTGCCGGTGGGCTGAGTGGCACTACGGCTTGGCCTAGAAGGAGCATCCGCTTCGGAGCTTGCGTCGCCCTCTCCCTAACCCCTCTCCCGTGCAGGGAGAGGGGCTTTCAGTAGCTGCAGACTGGCGAGCCAGCTTGCTTGCGGGCTGAATGCACGTACTGCGCTACTCTGCCTACCTGGGCAGTTGAACTCCTTCGGAGAGCAGATGCAGACCAAGCCTCACCCGCTCGACAGGAAGATGCTGGCAGCACTGGCTGTCGTCGCATGGTCGGCGCTGCTGCTGCAGCTCTACCTGTCCATTGAATTGGCGTTTTCCAATGGCCGTGGCGCCCTCCATGGAACGCTTGCCTTCCTCGCCTACTTCACGGTGCTTACGAACCTGTTCGTCGCGCTTTCAGCCACCTTGCCGCTGGTTGCCGGAGCCACACCTCCTGGCCGGTTCTTCGCCAAGCCCGAGGTATTGGGTTGTGCGATCACCTCGATTGTCATGGTGGGTGCGGGCTATCACCTGCTGCTGCGCAATGCCTGGAGCCCGCAGGGATTGCAGCTGCTTGCCGACTACCTGCTGCACTACGTCGTGCCACTCTGCGCGCTTGCCTATTGGATGGTGTTTGCGCCACGTAACCGACTTGCCGCGCTCGCACCATTGGCATGGTGCATCTATCCGGTCGGCTACTTCATCTACGCGCTGATCCGCGGCGAACTGACCGGCATGTATCCGTACTACTTCATCGATGTCACCAAGCTTGGTTTTGCCAAGGTGCTGGCCAACTCGGCGGCGATGTTGGTGGCCTTCCTGCTGGTTGGCATGGCGGTGCGCTTCATCGCGGTATTGCGTGGCGCTGCCCGCTCACCCGCTGAGCCTTGAATCGCCCGTCAGTCCAACTGGCAGCGGGAAGCATCATCCCGCTGGAGCGGCCATCGACGGCGCTCGTCCCCGCCACCTCGTCCACGCACTCGACAGCACGCCATGCAGTAGCAGCGGCACCACCCAGCTGCTCCACAACAGCAGCGCGATGGCGTCCGGGCTGGGCGCACGCCCGCTCGCTATCCACGCCGGCAACAACAGCCGGAACACCACCGGTGCCAGCGTGACCAGATACGCCCGCGTCATCCAGCGGCGATGCCGTGCAACCTTGCCACGGCGGATGCTGATCATTGCCACCAAGGCCGTCAGCAGCCAGGCCAGCGCTGTGCCCGCGAACGCGGTGGTGATCGGGGCAGGTGCCGGCGAGGTACTGATCAAGCCCACCGCTGCCGCACAGGCCAACAACATGCCGCTGATGTAGCAGCGCCCCAACCAACGATGCAGGCGCGGCCAGGCACGCGGCCAGCGGGTAAGGAACTGCAGCGGCCCAAGCACGATGCCCAGCACACCACCGGTTATATGCAGCCACAACCAGCCGCGCCGCGACCAGTACATGGTGTAGTGCTCGGGGTCCAGGTGACGGTACTGGCCATGGACGGCGAGCAGGAAATGCAGGCTCAGCGCGGCCAAGGCCAGCCACAGCAATGCCCAGGCCAGGCGTTGCAGGGGAGCACGACGTTCAACCTCTGCATCAAGCGCGTCGGACATCTTGACCTCGGCTCGCGGGCGTCGGCCAAAGCATACAAGGCGCCACCAGCATGCTGCAGGTGACCCGGCACATGGTCTGATTCAGCCGGGTGACGCCGCGCAGACACGGCCTTTTGACGAAACCTGACTGCCCGAACAGTTGCAAACTGCGAATCATTCGCATTTAATTTCCCACTAACATCGCCGCCCGCTTGAGCGCAGTTATCACCCGCAACGGAAGCGGGACCGCCCCGCCCGTGGTCAAACCGTTATCTAAATCCGTTCAGGTTCGCTCATGCACCCCAGTCGCTCCCTCGCCCGCCCGGCTCATGCCGCTGGCTCATCGTTCCCGTTCCGCAATACCCGCAGCTGTCTGCAGGTTGCCATCTGCCTGGCCTTGGCCAGCAGCTGTGGCGTTGCCATGGCCGCGCCACAGAGCGTCTCCGCCTCTGCCTCCGGCACGGAAAATGACACCGCTACCCAGCTGGATACGGTGCGCGTGGTATCGCAGCGTGCCAACCGGGTCAGCAACGGTGCCACCAACCTTGATCTGGATATCAAGGAAACCCCGCAGTCGATCAGCCTGGTCAGTGGCGAGCAGATGCAGCAGTTCGGCATCGACAACATCAACGACGCGCTGCGCCTGGCCACCGGCATCCAGGTGGAGGAATGGGAAACCAACCGCACCAATTACGTGGCGCGCGGCTTCGACATCAAGAACACCCAGATCGACGGCGTCGGCCTGCCCAATGACTGGGGCATCGTCACCGGTGCGATGGATGCCTTCGGCTACGAGAAGCTCGAGGTCATCCGCGGCGCCAATGGCCTGCTCACCGGCGTGGGCAACGCCTCGGGTACCATCAACTACGTGCGCAAGCGCCCCACCAACGAGGCCAAGGGCCAGCTGGGCGTCAGCGTTGGCTCGTGGGGCAAGCGCCGCGTCGAGATCGACTATTCCACGCCCTTCACCGAGGATGGCCGTTGGGCCGGTCGGGTGGCGGCTGCGCATGAAGACGCCGACTCCTACCTGCGCGGCTTCAATACCGACCGCAACTTCTTCTACGGCGTGGTCGATGGCCAGATTGGCGACAACGGCACGCTGACCGTGGGCTATTCCTGGCAGAAAGCCAACAGCGACCAGAACATGTGGGGTGCGCTGACCTTCGTCAACGCCGATGGCACGCAGGCGTCATGGCGCCGCAGCGCCTCCACCACCCAGGATTGGACCTACTGGGATACCAAGACCGAAACCGCCTTCGCCGAATACACCCACCAGTTGGGTGCGGACTGGCAGGTAAAGGCCTCGTACAACTACCGCAAGAGTGGCAGCGATGACCAGCTGTTCTTCGCCTACACCACCACCGGACTGGATCCGCTGACCGCCGAAGGCCTGGTTGGCTGGTCGTACAAGGGCATCGACCAAGGCAGCTCGCACCTGGGCGATATCACCTTGAATGGTCGTTTCCAGTTGTTCGGCCGCGAGCAGGAAGCCGTGTTCGGCTTCAGCATCGCCAAGAGCGAAGAGACCACCTGGGACCACCCGGTAGATAGCAGCGATCCTTCGTTTGGCGCATTGCCCGCCTTCCCCTATGCAGGCAACGCCATTGCCGAGCCGCAATGGGGCCCGCGTACCAGATCCAACTGGACCAACCAGCGCCTGAAGCGCGGCTATGGTGCGACCCGGCTGAGCTTCACCGATCGCCTGAAGTCGGTGGTCGGCTTCAACTGGGCCGAGTACCACCGCGACGGCAACAACGGCGTTGCCTTCAACCAGACCGAAGACCATATCAGTCCCTATGCCGGCCTGACCTGGGACTTCAATGACAGCGTGCTTGGCTATGTCAGCTACTCCGACATCTACCAGCCGCAGGACCAGTACGACATCAAGCATGTCTACCTGGACCCGACCAAGGGCGTGAACTACGAAGTCGGCATCAAGGCCGAATGGCTGGACCGCCGCCTGCTGACCACGCTGGCGCTGTTCAAGGCCAAGCAGGAGAACCTGTCCACCTATGGCGGCTATGACTTCGCCACCGCCAACTACTGGTATTACGGTGTGGACGTGGAGTCCAAGGGCGTCGAGTTCGAAGCCACAGGCAAGCTCAGCGACAACACCAACCTGGTATTCGGCTACACCCAGCTGAAGATGAGCAACCAGGACGGTGGCAGCACCTATACCTGGGTGCCGCGCCGCACCGCCAACCTGATGTTGACCTCTCGCCTGCCGAACTATGAAGCACTGTCGTTCGGCCTGGGCGGCCGCTGGCAGAGCAATACCTCCACCAAGGAAAGCTATACCAACATGGTGGTGCGTCAGGGCAGCTATGCCGTGCTCAACGCCTTCGTCGCCTGGGACGTGCTGCCCAACGCAACGATACGCGCCAACGTCAACAACCTCACCGACAAGAAGTACATCAACAGCCTGTACCAGATTGGTTACTACGGTGCCCCGAGCAATTACCAGCTGAGTTTTGACTGGCGGTTCTGAGTGCTGCGGATAGGATCGCACTAGCAGCTTTTTTGGCCTTTGGCTCTTGCTCCATCCCCCTCTCCCCTTGCGGGAGAGGGGGCCCCGAAGGGGCAGGAGAGGGGTAGCACTTCGCTACAACCTCACCTGGATCCCGACCCTCTCCCCAACCCCTCTCCCGGGGGAGAGGGGCTCAAGCAACGCTCCAACGAAACTGATACCCGAGACGTCACCGCCACCATGTCCCAAGCAACCACCATCACTGCTACTTCCCGCTCGCGACGTCAGGTCGTGCTGCGGGTGCTGGCCGCAATGTTCGGCGGCTACGTCTTTGCCTGGGGCACGGTGGCGTTGGCGACCTGTCTGTTGTTCGCGGCCAAGCTCGACTTCCACGATGCAGAGTTCCTCGGTGCCTTCATCGGCCTGCTCGCCTACGTGACGGTGTTCCTGTGGAGCATCGCGACCCAGCGCCTGCTGCGCGTCTGGATCGTCCTGTTGGGCGGCGGACTGCTGATGGCGGGCGCTGCATCGCTGGTCCAATCCCTGCTGGCATGACCGGAGAAGTCCATGTTCAATAGTTTCCGGCAAGCAATGGCGTGGCTGCACACCTGGTTCGGCCTGGTGCTGGGTTTCGTGCTGATGGCGGCGTTCTTCTTTGGCGCGCTGTCCGTCTTCGACCGCGAAATCGATCGTTGGGCGATTCCCGCCACCCGCATCGAAGCGCAGCCGATGCCGTCCTTCGAAAAGGTCCTGCGGCCTGCCTTCGAGCGCATGCAGCCGACCAAGGATGCCATCGATGCGATGCGCCCGCGTGTCAACGGGCCGATGCCCACGCACTTCGACAAGGTCGCCAGCTGGAGTGCCTACACCACCCACCGTGACCCCGTGCTGGCCCTGTACGCGGGCTATCAGGTGCCCAACGCCAAGGACCCGGAAGAACTGATCTGGGCCTATACCACCATCGATCCGCGCGATGGCAGCGTGCTGCCCGACGATCACTTGAAGATCGGCAGCGGTTTCTTTTTTCCGCTGCACTACGGCCTGACCCTGGACTGGAAGAACCTGGGCATCTGGATCGTCGGCTTCTCCGCTTTGGTGATGCTGGCCGCGTTGATCAGCGGCGTGGTGATGCACCGGAAGATCTTCCGCGAATTCTTCACTTTCCGCCCGGGCAAGGCCAGGCTGCGCAGCGTGCTGGACCTGCATAACCTCACCGGCGTGGTGGCGCTGCCGTTCCACTTCTTCTTCGCACTGACCGGCCTGCTGATCTTTGCCGGCACCTATTACTTTCCGGTCGGTCACACCCAACTGCATGATCTGCACGACCTGCACGAGCGGATGGAAGCGCAGGAAACCGGTCTGCCGCATCAGCGCGCAGGCGTTGCCGCTGGGCTGGCATCGGTGGATGCGATGGTCGCGCAGGCACAGCAGCGTTGGCAGGCCAATGACAAGGCTGGCGATGTCGGTTTCCTGGTGCTGCAGCATGTTGGCGATGCCAATGGCTATGTCAGCGTCTACCGCGCCGGCACCGACCGCATCGCCTTGGTAGGCGATGGCATCCACTTCAAATCGTCGGACGGCAAGCTGATCCGCGAGGACCCGGCCGCCACCCCGGTTGCCCGCATGGCCGAGTTCCTCACCGGCCTGCACCTGCAGCACTTCCGTCATTGGCTGCTGCGTTGGCTGTACGTGTTCGGCGGCCTTGCCGGTGCAGTGTGCATCGCCACCGGCTTCATCTTCTTCGTCGAGAAACGCAAGCGCCAGCACGCCCTGCAGGGCAGTCAGGGTGCGCGCATCGTCGATGCGCTGGCCGTGACCACGGTGACCGGCATGGTTCTGGCCACGCTGGGCATCCTGATTGCCAACCGCCTGCTGCCCGAGGCCCTGCCCGGCCGTGGCGACTGGGAGCGCTATGCGTTCTGGGCGGTGTGGGCGCTGGCACTGGTGCATGCGGGTATGCGTGGTGCACCGGTGGCACGCGGCCTGGCCAACCCGGCATGGCGCGAACAGACCTGGGCCATCGCGGTGATGGCGGTTGCAGCGGTTGCCTTGAACTGGATCACCACCGGCGACCATCTGCTGCGCACGCTGGCGCGCGGCTATTGGCCGGTGGCGGGTATCGATCTGTTCCTGCTCGGCAGTGCGTGCGTGGCCATGATCGCTGCCCGCAAGCTCGGCCAGCGCGCGCATGCCAAACAGGCCGCACACCGGGAGAACGCCCATGCATGAGTCGCTGTCTGCCAACCTGATGCTGGCCGCCGCACTGCTGAGCAGCCTTGCCGGCATGGCATGGCTGGCACTGTCGATGCAGGTACATGCGCTGCAGGTGTGGCCACGCCAGCCATCGCCGGCCACCCTGCGCTTGCTGCGCATCCTCGGCAGCTTCAGCGTCTGCGTTGCACTGGTGCTGTGCCTGGCGGTGGATCACGCCACGATGGCGGTGCTGGTCTGGGTGATGGCCTTGAGCGCCGCGGCGATGTTGGTGGCGTTTACGCTGTCTTCGCAACCGCAGCGTCTGCGCGTGTTTGCGCCTTGGATCAGGTAACAACGCAGTCGGCAGGCAATGATTGCTGGCCGCCAAGCTCAGCGCTGCTCGCCCATGTGTTCACGATACACAGCAGCTTCCGCGTGCAGCCATTCGCGGAATGCCAGGAAGCCGCGATGACTGGTCGAACGCTCCGGGTAGACCAACCAATGCGACCATGCTGTCTTGAGCCGTTGATCGGACAGCAACTGCAACTGGCCTGACTGCAGCAGCAGCTGCGCGCGCGTCACCCGCCCGAGCGCCACGCCCACGCCCTCCAATGCCGCTCGATGGTGCGATTCGGAGTCATCGAAGATGGCAACGTAGCGCTTGGGCGCTTCCGCGCCGGTCAAGGCGAACCAGCGATCCCATTCCCCATCCGGGTCACCCAATAGCGGCCACTCCGCCAGTGGTTTCGCACCGATGCCGCCCATACGCCCCACCAGCGCCGGGCTGGCCATTGGTACCAGCCATTCATCGATCAGGGGCTCGGCGATCACGCCAGGCCAACGACCATCGCCGATGCGCATCGCCCCATCGAACTGCAGTTGCCGTTCGAAATCGATCAGCAGTTGGTTGGACTGCAGGTTGATCTCGATCTGCGGATGCGCCGCCACGAAACGACCCAAACGTGGCACCAACCATGCCGACGCCATCGTCGGCACCGCGCTGATCGACAACACACAATCGCGCCGCGCCTGGAACGGACGGAACACCTCGTTGATCGCATCCAGGTGCGGGCCAACCTGATCGAGCAGGCGTCGCCCTTCCTGCGTCGGTGCCACGCCGCGTGCCTGCCGCAGCAGCAATGGATAGCCGAGCCGCTGCTCCAGTTGGCGCATCTGGTGGCTCAAGGCACTGACGGTGACGTTCATCGCCTCGGCAGCACGCGACATGTTGCCCATGCGTGCAGCAAGCACGAAACCCTGCAGGAACTGGAGTGGCGGCCTGGACATTTGACTTGAGTTTTCCTCAATACCTGCTTGAAGGATGCTCGCTTTTACGGACTATAGCCCGGAACTAACCTCAACCCACTCTCAACACGGAGCAGGGAAATGAGTGTTTATACCGATCTGCTGTTCATGCATGGGCATATCGCCAATGTCGATCTGGCCAGGCAACTGGCGGGCCAAGACGGCACCGATGCCGCCGAGGAGGCGCGCGACATTGGCAAGACGCGCAGGGATGAGCGCGGCCATGAACCCACAGACGCACCGGCGCGCGCGATGTCCCTGCCAACGGGTGCCTGCTCGAATCGTTGAAGCCTGCCCGTTCCGATCCGCGTCCAGCAGCGCAGGCCCGCCTCTCCACCATCAACCAGCCGCAACTTGGTATGGTTCGACAGATGAAAACCCACCACTGGCGCGGCCGAGCGGCCGCCTTGCTCACCACCATCGTGATTCTGTGCATCATCTCCAACCCGGAACTGGCTACGTTGGTGCCTGTGCTGGATGCATTGGGGCTGGACGTGCTGTTCGCGCTTTTCTCCGCCCAGCTGATGGTGATCTTTTCGGACGTACTGCTGCCATATGCGCGGCATTTCCATCAGCGCTGGGGCAGGCGCGCGTTGAAGCCGGTAGGCGATGTGCTGCTGTGTGCAGCCGGCGGCTATCTGCGGCAGTTGGTGGGGCATATGCGGCTTGCCGGGATGCCTGCCCGCGTTGCTAGCCCCAGTTTGTGGGAGCGGCGTAAGCCGCGAAGCTGACGGTATTGAAGCCATCCGCATTTTTGCCAACTGATGATGTATCGGCTTCGCGGCTTACGCCGCTCCTACAAAGGCCAGGAAGCCATGTAGCAGCTTGCGGCTTGCTTGACGCGCTTTCGCCTACCCTCACCCCAACCCCTCTCCCGGAGGGAGAGGGGCTTCAGGGCTTAACGACAAAGGCCCGTCAATGGCGGGCCTTTGCGTTTACTGCGTGCTGCGAAGAAACCGCTGGCGCGATTACTTGGCGGCAGCTTCCTCGGCCTTCGGGATCGAGGCTTCGGTGGTGATGCGGATCTTGACGTCGTCGCTGACGGCCGGGGCGTAGGCGCCCACGCCGAAATCGCTGCGCTTGATGGTGGTGGTGGCATCGAAGCCGACCGACGGCACCTTGGCCATCGGGTGCTCACCGGCACCGTTGACGGTCACGTCCAGCACCACCGGCTTGGTGATGCCCTTGACGGTCAGGTCGCCGGTCACGGTCAGCTTGTTGGTGCCGGCGGCTTCCACCTTGGTGCTCTTGAAGGTAGCGGTCGGGAACTTGGCGGCATCGAAGAAATCGGCGCTGCGCAGGTGCTCGTCGAACTTGGCGGTGAAGCTGTTCAGGCCGCTCAGCGGCAGGGTCACTTCCACGCTGGACTTGCCCACGTCAGCGGCGTCATACACCAGGGTGCCGTCAGCGTTGCCGAAGTGCGCGCTCGGGTTGGAGAAGCCCATGTGGCTCCACTGCACCAGCACGTCGGTGTGGGTCGGGTCGAGCTTGTAGGTACCGGCGGCGATCTGGATCGCAGCGGCTTCCGGGGCAGCCGGGGCGGCAGCAGCGGCATCGGCCGGAGCAGCGGCGGTTTCGGCCGGGGCGGCAGCCGGGGCAGCGGTGTCGGCCGGCTTGGAGCAGGCGGTGATGGCAGCGGCCAGGGCCAGCGGGAGCAGCAACTTGGTCATAGCAGACATGGATCTCTCCTTGGAGGTGATAGACAGGATTATTTTCAACAAGCACGGTGTCAGCCAGTGTGACGGACGCCGCGTGGAACACTTCAGCAATCAGGCAATGCGCGCGGCTTCGTCAAAGGAAAGCCGCGGCAGCCGCGGGAAGATGCCGGACGGGTCGCCATAGCCCAGATTGACGAGGAAATTGGACTTGATGGCGGTGCCGGCAAAAAACGCTTCATCCACCTTGGCCGGGTCGAAGCCCGACATCGGGCCGGCATCCAGGCCCAGCGCGCGCGCGGCCAGGATCAGGTAGGCACCCTGCAGGCTGCCGTTGCGGAACGCAGCCTCGTGGCGGCCTTCGCGCGGGCCGTCAAACCAGGCCTTGGCGTCGGTGTGGGGGAACAGGTAGGGGAGCTTCTCGTGGAAATCCAGATCAAAACCAATGATCGCCGTGACCGGGGCAGCCAGGGTCTTGGCCAGGTTGCCCTCGGACAGGGCCGGTGCCAGCTTCTGCTTGGCTTCGGCCGATTTGACGAATACGAAACGCGCCGGGCTGGCGTTGGCGGAGGTGGGTGCCCACTTCAGCAGGTCGTACAGGGCGCGCAGTTGGCTGTCCTCGACCGGACGGTCCTGGAACGTGTTCTGGGTGCGGGCGGTGCGGAACAGCTGGTCAAGCGCGGCATCGTTGAAGATGTCGGACATGGAAACTCCGTGGTGAATTGGCTACGGTCGTGACATTGCACGGGTCGGCCCCGGACAATGACACGCCGATCAGAGGCCTCAGTGTAGAGCCCTCTGGCTGTTGCAACACCCAGCCTTACTGAAACGAATTAATGCCATACGCGAAACGATCGACGCTCCCATGGACGATCACCGACGGCCGCGCCGGCAACGTGCGCCAGGCGGTGGCGCTGGCGTCTGCGCTGGGCCTTGGCGGCCAGCAACGCCTGCAGCTGCAGCCACAGGCGCCCTGGCGCTGGCTGTCGCCGCGGTTGCTACCGGGCGCAGCACGGGGCTTTGGCCCGCAGTTCGCGCAGCTGGCCGGCAACACACCGGCGCTGGCGATTGGGTGCGGCCGCCAGGCTGCGGGCGCACTGCGGGTGCTGCGCCAGCGCGGCAGCCGCACCGTGCAGATCCTCGACCCGCGTATTCCGCCGCGCCACTGGGACCTGCTGGTGGTGCCCGAGCACGACCGCCTGCGCGCGGACAACGTGCTCACCCTGCTGGGCAGCCTCAACCCGGTCAGCGATGACTGGCTGGCCTGGGGCCGGGCCGCGTTCTCCAGCTTCGAGCAACTACCGGGGCCGCGCACCGCCTTGCTGGTTGGCGGCCCCACCGATCACGCGCCGTGGCAGGACAGCGACATCCAGCCGCTGTTCCAGCAGCTGGCTGCACGCATCCGCGCCGAAGGCGGCAGCGTGCTGGCCACCACCTCGCGGCGTACCCCGCGCGCGGTGACGGCCGCCCTGCTGCGTGCCTTCGACGATGTGCCCGGCGTGATCTGGGCCGATGGCGGCGATGGCTCCAACCCCTATGCCGGACTGCTGGGCTGGGCGGACCGCATTGTCTGCACGCCGGACTCGGTCAACCTGCTGTCGGAAGCCTGCGCCACCCGGGTACCGGTGGGCGTGCTGCTGGGTACGCGCGCGCAGGAGCGGATGGCCTGCTTCCAGCAGACCTTGCGCGATCGCGGCCGCCTGTTGGATGGGCTGGCTGCGTTTGATGCCGATCTGGGCGCGGCGGTTGAACCGCTGCGCGAGACCACCCGGATTGCGGCTGAGGTGAAGCTGCGCCTGGGGTTGTGAGGAAGGCAGCGATGGCTGCCTGGCAGCACGCACGGACACGCAAGAAACCCTTGTCCGCGTCATGCCTGCGCCATCAATCGCCTAGAATGGCCGCTGTTTTCTGATTGGAGCAGGCCCATGCCTTCCTTTGACGTCGTATCCGAAGTTGACAAGCACGAGCTGACCAACGCCATCGACCAGGCCAACCGCGAGCTGTCCACCCGCTTCGATTTCAAGGGCGTGGCGGCAAGTTTCGAGCAGGATGGCGAGAAGCTGATCAAGCTCACCGCGCCTACCGATTTCCAGCTCAAGCAGATGTCCGACATCCTCAAGCAGCGCCTGGCCGCGCGCAACATCGACTTCCGTTGCATGGAATTCGGCGACATCGAGACCAACCTGGGTGGCGCGCGCCAGCAGGTGACGGTCAAGCAGGGTATCGAGCAGAAGCTGGCCAAGCAGATCGCCGCCAAGATCAAGGAATCCAAGATCAAGGTCGACACCCAGATCAACGGTGACAAGCTGCGCGTCAACGGCAAGAAGCGCGACGACCTGCAGGAAGTGATGGCGCTGCTGAAGAAGAGCGACTTCGAACAGCCGCTGCAGTTCGACAACTTCCGCGACTGAAGTAACCCCGTTGCAGCAGGCTCAACCGGCCTGCTGCAGCTTGCGGTACAGGGTGGTGCGCGAAATACCCAGTTGCCGGGCTGCCGCGCTGAGGTTGCCAGCATGCGCCGCCACCGCTTCATGCACCGCCTGCACACCCTGCACACGCAACGAACTCACCGCTGCCACAGCCTGAGTACTGGCCCGCGCGCGCACCGGCCCGCGCAGGTACTGCACCTGCAAGGCACTGTCCGCACGCAGCGGCACCCGATGTACCGGCCCGGCCTGCAACAGGCGACGACGCTGGTGCACGCTGGCTTCGGCGAACACGCCATCCAGGGTCATCAACGGCAATACGCCATTCCGCGGAAGGCCGAAAATGCGCCGTGCCACGCTGTTGGCAGCACGCAGCTGGCCGTCCTCGCCCACCGCCAACACGCCCTGTAGCGGCGTGCCCAACCAGCGCGCGTCGTGCTGCACCGCCAATAGATGGCAATCGCGCTGCTGCTGGATCAGCTGATTCTCGATCGACAACGCGGCCTGGCGGAAATAGCCACGCAGCAGTTCGCTGTCGCGCTCACCGATGCCGGTGATATCCAGCGCGCCCAGCACTTCGCCATCGGCACCGTGCAGCGGCACGCTGAGGCAATAAACCTGCGAAAACTCATCGAGGTAATGCTCATTGCCACGTACCAGCGCTGGCGCATCCTCTGCCAGTGCGCAGGACGGTGCGGTCGTGCCGATCTCGATCTCCCGCACACGCCGGCCGACCTGGATCGGCCGCAATATCGCTTCATCGCCAAGACCGTGCTCGCGCTGGGCGATGATCAGGCCATCACGGTTGACGCAGAACAGGGTCCAGCGGCGGCCGCCGAACGCTGCCCATAGATCATCCATGTCCTGCCGCACGCAACGTGCCAGCAAGCGGTCGGCCGGATCGTCCAGGCGCAGCTTGCGTTGCGCCAGCGATGAGTACTGCGGCGCCTGCTGCGGGCGCACACCCGCTTGCCGCGACCGCTCCCAGGAGCGCAGCACGGCCGGTGCCAGCAACTGCGCAGGCAGACTGCCGCCTTCTGCGAAGCGCTGCCGCGCCGCTGCCAGGCGTTGCTGCTGTTGCACGAGCGTGGTGGCCATGGGCGTCCTCCAGACAACTGCGCCCAGCCTACACCTCGCTCGCTGACTGAATCGCCATCGCGGACCGGTTTGGCCCGCGATGGTTTGTTCCATCAACCGATCTTGAGGATAGGCTTCAAGGTGATGCCCTTGGTGCTGTCCTCGGCCGCCTGGTTGATCTGCTCCAACGGATAGAACCTGACCAGCTTGTCGAACGGGAAGCGGCCCTGCTGGTACAGCTGTACCAGCTGCGGAATGAACACCTTGGGCACACTGTCGCCTTCGACGATGCCGCGGATGCTGCGTCCGCCCAGCAGCAGGTTGTTGACGTCGAACTCGGCCTTGGTGCCCAGCTTGGGCGCGCCCACCACACCCATCACACCAAGCCCACCCAACGCCTCGATGCCCTGGGCCAACACCTCCGGACGCCCAGTGGATTCAAGCGCGAAGTCAGCACCACCATCGGTGATGGCACGCACCGCCTCGATCACATCCACTTCGCGACTGTTGATCGTATGGGTGGCACCCAGCTCCTTGGCCAGCTCAAGCCGCGATGGCACCACGTCGATGGCGATGATGGTGGTCGCACCAGCCACGCGTGCGGCCATCACCGCGCTCAGGCCGACCGCACCCGCGCCATAGGACGCAAAGCTGCTGCCCGCGCCAACCTTGAGCGAGTTGATCACCGCACCGGCACCGGTCTGGATACCGCAGCCCAATGGGCCGAGCAGCTCCAACGGCGCGTCGACCGGCACCTTGATCGCATTGTTCTCGCGGCTCAGCGCGTAGGTCGCGAACGAGGACTGGGCGAAGAAGTGGTCATGCAACGGCTGGCCGTGCGGGTCCTGGATGGCGGTGCTGCCATCCAGTTCACCACCGCCGAAGTTCAGGCCGAAGAAGTCCTTGCAGTACGCACCATGGCCACCGCTACACGGATTGCAGTGCCCGCAGGCACCGTAGGTGAGCACCACATGGTCGCCGACCTTCAGATCCTTGACGCCCGGACCCAGCGCTTCGACCACACCCGCACCTTCATGGCCGAGCACCGCCGGCAACGGCACCGGGTAATACTGGTCGCGCACGATCAGATCGGTGTGGCACAGCCCGGTAGCAACGACACGCACCAGTACCTCGTCATCCTTGGGCCCACGGATGCGGGCGTTCTCGATGGTGAAAGGCTGTTCCTTCTCACGCACCACCGCCACGGTGATGTCACGCAGTTCTGCAGATGCACTCATGGGTTTCTCCTGTTCAGAGTGGATAGGCCGGGGCTTCGCCCTTGATGGTCAGCCATTGCCATTGGGTGAACTCTTCGATGTTGGCCGGGCCACCGATGCTGCTGCCATTGCCAGAGGCACCGACACCGCCAAACGGGTTGATGACCTCGTCATTCACGGTCTGGTCGTTGATATGCAGGATGCCGGTATGCAGCTGCTCACCCAGCTTCAGGGCGCGGCCGACATTGCTGGAGACGATGGCCATCGACAGGCCGTACTCGGTGTCGTTGGCCAACGCCGCGGCATCCTCATCGCTGTCGAACGGCACCACCACCGCCACCGGCGCGAAGATCTCGGCACGGAAAGCCGGATTGGTCTTGTCCACGCCACTGAGCACGGTCGGCTCGAAGAACAGATCCTGATAGGTGCCGCCGGTTTCCAGGGTTGCGCCGGCGGCTGCCGCCTCGGCAACCACGCGTGCGGCATGGTCGCGTTGCTGCGCGTTGATCAAGGGGCCGAGTGCGACATCGGCAACGGCCGGATCACCGACGGTCAGTGATTGCGCCTTGGCGATGAGCTTCTCCAGGAACTGCGCATAGATGCCGCGTTGAACCAGCACACGGCCGGTGGCCATGCAGATCTGGCCCTGGTGCAGGTAGACGCCCCAGGCGGTGTTGGCGATGGCCAGTTCGATATCGGCATCGTCGAGCACAATCAGCGCGTTCTTGCCGCCGAGTTCCAGCGACACTTTCTTCAGGTGCCGGCCGGCTGCTTCACCGACCTTGCGGCCAGCAGCGGTGGAGCCGGTGAACTGGATCATGGCGATATTGGGATCGCTGGTCAGCGCCGCACCCGCCGCGCCGTCACCCGGCAGCACGTGCAGTACACCGGCCGGCAGCCCAGCCAGTTCAAACAGCCGCGCAATCACGAAGCCACCGCAGACCGCCGTGCGCGGGTCGGGCTTGAGCACCACCGCATTGCCCAGCGCCAGCGCCGGTGCCACCGCGCGCATCGCCAGGTACAAGGGGAAGTTGAACGGGGAGATCACGCCCACTACACCCAGCGGACGCCGCCGCGCCAGGTTGAGCCGCCCCGAGGCCGACGGCAGGATCTCGCCAACACTGCGCGAGGGCAGTGCCGCGGCCTCCTGCAGGGCCCTGGTGCTGACCTTGTTCTCGAAGCCGGCCTTGAGCTTGGTCGAACCGGACTCTCGCACCACCCAGTCGATGATCTCGGCGGCGTGTTCATCGGCCAACTGCGCGGCACGGCGCAGCACCTGCGCGCGGGTTTCATGGGGCGCATTGGCCCAGTCGCGCTGCGCCTTGGCGGCGGCTGCGGCTGAGCGCGCGATCTGTGCCGGGTCGGCCATCGCAATGTTGCCGAGCACCTTGCCAGTGGCCGGCTCGATCACATCCTGCTGGCTGCCACCGGTCTGCCATTGACCATCAAATTGCTTGCCCGCCCACAACGCGGGGGGAAGAAATACCTGTTCTGCCATTGCCTGTACTCCTAGCGTGGTCTGTGCCGACATTGAATACCTGCGCCCGGCAACTGCCTATTAGCCTTCGGCAAGATCCTTGCAAGCCGCTGAAAGCATGGGGATTCCAACAATGCACGGTGTCCAGTTTGTGGACAGTGAACGCCATCGCGATGACAGCAAGACGGCAGCCTGCGTCGATGACCACTACAATCGCCTGCCCTGCCAGCCCGAGCGCCAGCCATGAACGAAGAAGCCGCCATCGATCCCATCGCCGTCACCCGCAACTGGGTGGAGAAGGCCGTGATCGGATTGAACCTGTGCCCGTTCGCCAAGGCGGTCTACGTCAAGCAGCAGGTACGCTTCGTGCTCAGCGATGCGACCACGCCGGAGGCGCTGCTGGAGCAGTTGGCCGAAGAGCTGGTGTTGTTGCGCGACACCCCGGCCGAGCAGATCGACACCACGCTGATCATCCACCCGGACGTGCTGGAAGATTTCCTGGACTACAACGATTTCCTGGAGAACGCCGACGCCGCGGTGGAAGCGCTGGATCTGCAGGGCATCCTGCAGGTGGCCAGTTTCCATCCGCAGTACCAGTTCGCCGGTGCTGCCGCCGATGATGTGAGCAACTACACCAACCGTTCGCCCTACCCGACCCTGCACCTGCTGCGCGAAGACAGCGTGGAACGGGCGGTGGCCGCGTTCCCGGACCCGGATGTGATCGTCGAGCGCAACATCGCCACGCTGGACAAGCTGGGCGTGGAGGGCTGGCATCGTGTGTTGGGCGGCGGTGAAGGCAACGCCTGAGAGATGACCTGTAGTGCCGAGCCATGCTCGGCATGAGGCTTTACCGGTAATGCCTCTGCCGAGCATGGCTCGGCACTACAGGTGAGGCATTCGGCCGCGGCATTGCTGGTGAAGCCTTACGCTGCGCTTACCGGCAGCCATTGCTGCAGCAGCTCGCGCACGTCGTGCAGCGAGGCGGTGATGTGGTGACCGTAGCCGCGCACTTCTTCGTCCGGCTCCAACAGATCTGGAATCTGGATGGTGGTCATGCCGGCCGCAAGGGCTGCGCGCACGCCGGTCGGTGAATCCTCCAATGCCAGGCAATGCTCGGGGGCGATGCCCAACCCATGCGCGGCGTGCAGGTAGATATCCGGGGCCGGCTTGGAATGGGCCACATCGCTGCTGGTGGCAACGAACTGGAAATACTGCAGCAAACCCGCCGCTTCCAACTTGCGCTGGGCAAGCGGTGAACGGGTGGCAGTGGCCACCGCGCGCGGGATGTCATGCTCGCGCAGCAACTCCAGCAACTCGATGATGCCCGGCCGCAACGGCACCCCGGCATCGACGATGCCGGCGTAGCGCGCATAGGAATCGGCCAACAACGCGTCGGTGCGCTCCATGCCCAGCACGTCCGCCAGCTTCTGCCGGGTAGTCGCGTCGGATGAGCCGATCAGGGACAGCAGCAGCGGGCGCGGCAAGCCATAGCCATGCGCCTGCGCGGTCTGTTCCAGGCAGCCCATCAGCGCACGCTCGCTGTCCAGCATCAGCCCGTCCATGTCGAACACCAGCGCCTGCGGGCGGGCCTGCAATTCCATCAGGCCTGCTCTCCAAACAACACCGCCAGATCGGCGGCATCGAGCTGACGCCATTGGCCTTCAGGCAGATCGCCCAGACCCAGGCCGCCAATGCGCGAACGGTGCAGCGCCTGCACGTGGTTGCCCACCGCGGCGAACATGCGTCGCACCTGGTGGTAGCGGCCTTCGTGCAGGGTCAGTCGTGCAGCGCGTGCGCCCAGCACTTCCAGCTCGGCCGGCAACAAGGGCTTGTCGTCCGATTCCAGCAGCAGCGTGCCGCTGGCGAACCGGGCGGTCTCGCTGCCGCTCAGGTCTTCCGCCAGCTGCGCTTCGTAGACCTTGTCCAGCTTCGACTTCGGCGACACGATGCGGTGCAGCAGCTGGCCGTCGTCGGTCATCAGCAACATGCCCGAGGTGTCGCGATCGAGGCGACCAACGCTGGACAGCACCGGGTCGCGGTCGCGGAAGCGTTCCGGCAGCAGTTCATAGATCAAGCGGCCATGGTCTTTGGTCGAACAGGTGTAACCAGCCGGCTTGTGCAGCATCAGGATCAAGCCCGGCGGTGGGTCCAGCAGCTCGTCATCGATGCGGATGTTGTCGTGCTCGACCTTGTCGTCGGCATACAGCACTTCACCTTGCGCATCGGTGATGCGGCCTTCGCGGAACATCTGCTGCACCTGCTTGCGGCTGCCGTACCCGAGGTTGGCGATGTGCTTGACCAGCTTCATGCGCGGCCCCGGGTACCGACGATGACCTTGAAACCATCGCGCTCGGCGGCCACCCGCACTTCACCGAAGCTCTCGGTGAGGATCTGCTCGTAGGGCAGATGGCGGTTGGCGACCATGAACAACTGCCCGCCCGGACGCAGCGACTGCGCAGCCACGGCGATGAAGCGGCGGCCGATGTCAGGCCGGTCTTCGCGCGCCGGGGTGTGGAACGGCGGGTTGGAGACGATGAAGTCGTAGCGGCCATCGATGCCGGCAGTGACGTCCTGCCAGCGGAAATCCAGCTTCACCTGCGCACCGGCATTGGCCAGATTGTGGCGGGCCAGGGCCAGCGCGCGCGCCTCGGCTTCGTACAGATCCAGCGCGGTGACCTTGGGGCAGCGTGCCAGCACTTCGGAGGACAGATAGCCCCAGCCAGCGCCCAGGTCGGCGCCACGGCCGGCCAGATCCGCCGGCAGCTGCTCCACCAGCAGGGCCGAGGCTGGATCGATGCGATCCCAGGCGAACACGCCGGGGCGGCTCAGGAAGCGGCCATCAACGATCTTGCGGGGTGCATCCAATGCCGCCCAGCGCTTGTGCAAGACCTCGTCGTGCTTGCCTTCGGCTGGCACCGACCAGTACGCGCGGCAGTGATTCTTGGTCAGCGTGCCGCCCAGACCGGCCAGCTGCTGCAGGTCGCTCTCACCGGAGCGCGCGCCTTCGTTGTTGGACTGGCAGGCGAGGATGATCCCGCCCGGCGCCAGCTTGCTCAGGGCCTGCGCGAACAGCGCGCGGGCTTCGTCACGCTGCCGCGGCGGCAGCACCAGCACCAGCGCGTAGCGCTCCTCGGATTGCTCCAGCGCCTGTTCATCGCGCACTTCCCAACCGCTGCGCTGCAGGGCGTCGGCAAAGGGTCGGAAACTCTGCGAACAGACCAGCTGGGCGCTGTCGGCATGTTCGCGCAGCGACCAACCATCCTGCGCGCGCAGGAACAGTACCGGCCCCTGCGGCCAGCGCAGACCAGCCTTGGAGAACGGGAGGAACAGGGTTTCCAACGGAGCGTCGTGCGGAGCAGGCATGCCGGTAATTCGTCTAGCAGGGCCGGCCATTCTACCGGGCCGGCCCCGTTCACCGGCCGCAGCCAGCTGAATGAGGCCTCACGCCCGCGCTGGATCAGGGTTCGGCGGCCGGCAGATGCTGCACCTGGAGCACGCTGTCCAGCCAGATCACGTGTTGCTGGCAGGCCCGCAACAGGTCTTCCAGCCGCACCGTCGCGTTCACCCCAGGCTGCTCGTTGTGGTCGGCAAAATGCTGCAACGTCGGCTGCTCGGTAACGGTGCCAGCGACGCGACTGCCATCCTTGAGGACCAGCATGACCCGGGCCTGCTCCGGCAACTGGCCGAGCAAGGCCTCCAGCGATGCGATCAGCATCGGGTCGGAATAAACATGCGGCGCGTACAGGGGCATGACAGCGTCCATGGGTGAACGCCGTCACAGTAGCGTTTTTCCGCGTGAAATCCGTGCAAAGATTTCAGCGCGGAAGGCGCGCGTCGCGGATAGCCGAAATCAGCTGCGCCACGCTGTACGGCTTGGCCAGATGCCCTTGGAAACCAGAGGAAAACGCACGCCGCCGGTCATCGGCACGGGCCAGCGCAGTCACCGCCACCGCTGGCAGCTCATCGCCGCCGACGCCCAAGGTCTCGCGCAGGGTGTGGATCAGGCCGTAGCCATCCATGCCTGGCATGCCGATGTCACTGATCAGCACGTCGAACGCGGTATGTCCGCGCAGGTCCAGCAGCTCCAAGGCTTCGGCAGCGGTGCTGGCTGTAACCACCGACGCGCCCTGCTCTTCCAGCAGACGGCGGATGTAGCCCAGCATGTCGACCTGGTCCTCCACCGCCAGCACGCGCAGGCCCTGCAGGGCATTGGGCACGAGCACCTGTTCACCGATGCGGCCGCGCTGTACGCGCCGGCGCGGGTGGTTCACCGCTTTCTGCGCTTTAAACTCCGGCAGGCGCAGATGGAAGGTGGCGCCACGTCCTGGCCCCTCGCTGGCCGCCGAAACTGTACCGCCATGCAGTTCGGTCAGCTGCTGGACGATGGCCAGGCCCAGCCCGAGGCCACCGTGGCGACGGGTGGTGGTGCTGTCGGCCTGACTGAAGCGGCTGAACAGGTGTTCCAGGAACTCCGGCGCGATGCCGTCACCGTCGTCCTTGATCTGCACCACCAGATGGCCGGCTTCGTGCTGCAGGCTGATCTCGATCCGCCCTTCAACCGGGGTGAACTTGATTGCGTTGGACAAGAGATTGCCGAGTATCTGCTGCAGACGGGTGGCATCGCCAAGCACCGGCTGCGGCAACTCCGGCAGCTCCAGCACCACCGTCTGCGCCTTGCCTTCGGCCACCAGCTCCTGCGCACGCACCGCTTCGCGCAGCTGCTCGGACAGGTCCAGCACTTCCACTTCCAGCTGCACCTTGCCCAGCAACATGCTGCTCAGGTCGAGCATGTCCGACATCAGGTTCTTCTGCGTCATCGCGCTGCTGGCGATCACTTCCATGCCGCGGCGCATCGGGTGGTCGGCCTCCATGCGTTGCAGCAGCAGCTCGCTCCAGCCCAACACCGTGGTCAGTGGCGTGCGCAGCTCATGCGACAGGGTTGCGAGGAATTCATCCTTCATCCGCGCCATGCCTTCGGCGGCGTTGCGCGCCACACGCTCGGCGGTGAGCAGGTCTTCGCGTGCCATTTCGATCTCACGGCGCTCGGTGATATCCGGGCTGTTGCCCGCCAGGCCGATGAAGCGGCCATCGGCCGAAAAACGCGGCACCGCGTTCATTTCCAACCAACGCCATTGCCCATCGTGGCGGCGCACGCGGGTATTGGCGTGCAGCTCGGTGCGGCCGTTCAACGCAGCCTGCAATTCGTACTCGAACGAGGCACGTTCGTCCGGATGCAGAAGACGCTGCCAGGGGTCCGGCCCCAGGTCCTGGTCGGCTGGCAGCCCGAAGAAGGTGAAGAACGCCGCGTTGACGAAGCGCAGCTGGCCGCGGTCATCCACCACCCAGACCGGCATCGGCAGGCCGTCGGCCAAGGCGCTGAAACGCGCCTCGCTTTCGGCCAGCTCGGTTTCAATCCGCTTGCGTGCCGAGATATCGAACAGAAACACCGCGACCTGGTGCTTGTCGGGCTTGCCGATGCGTACCGCCTCCACCGAATACCAGCGCGACGGCTCCGACACCTGGCGCTCGAACTGGCTGATCCCGCCCTCGCTAACCACCCGACCAAAGGCATGGAACCAGTCTGCCTCCATCGCCGGCACCACCTCGCTCGCGCGCCGACCAGTGACATTGCTCAGGCCGGTGACCTTCTGGAAACCGGCATTGACCTTGCGGTAGATGAAATCAACCGCGGTGCCCTGTTCAAACACCAGTTCGATCACGCAGAAGCCGCTGGCCACCGCATTGAATACCTCCCGATAGAGGCTGGAGCTTTCCAGATCCTCTTCGTCCAGAGACAGCAATGACAGGTGTGAGTCCGGGCTGGGGGCAGGCATCGTCGGAGAGGAGAAATGGCGCGGCGAAGAGGGATACGTGCCGCCCAGTCTGGGCGACAAACCATCCACACCCTGTGATGATGAACCATCGCGCAATCCGCTGCTGCGAACTGGCACCGGGTTCATTGCAGCGTGGGGGTGTGGGCCTCACACTTTCATCATCAACGTCCACCAGGAGCATGTCATGAAAACACTGACCGTTACCGGACTTATCCTGGCCTGCCTGCTGGCTGCTGGCGGCGCCGATGCCAAGCCGCGCACCGTATCCGATCCCGAAGCGCCGCATGCCCTGAGCGCCGAAGGTCCCGTACAGGTGCAATGGACCGATCCGACGCAGTTCACCGAACTGCGCTACAGCCGCAACCGCTGGGACGCGCAACGGGGCAACTGGGTGGAGGATCTGGCCGAACACCTGCGCAAGCAGGCCAGCAAGCAACTGCCGGAAGGGCAGAAACTGGACGTGACCATCACCGACATCAAGCGTGCCGGTGACTACGAGCCGTGGCATGGCCCGCGCCTGGATGACGTACGCATCATGCGCGACATCTATCCGCCGCGCATCACGCTGCAGTTCACCTTGACCGATGCCAATGGCCAGGTCATCGACCAGGGCGAGCGCAAGCTGGCCGACACCGGTTATCTGCTCAACAGCAGCCTGCCCAACAACACCGACCCGCTGCGCTACGAGAAGCGCCTGCTCAATGATTGGGTACGCCGCGAACTGCAGAGCGATCGCAGCACTGCCGGGCTGTGATTCGCAATTGGCAGATTGAAAAAAGGGCCGCAATGCGGCCCTTTTTGTTTCTGTAGTGCCGAGCCATGCTCGGCAGAGGCGTCACCCTTGACCTTGCAGGTGCGGCGTAAGCCGCGAAGCCGACAGCAAAGAAGTTGCCGATCTTCCTGCCATCGGATTGATCACCAGCTTCGCGGCTTACGCCGCTCCCACAAAGAAGGAAGGACCGCAACGCGACGGCGCTCGGCTTCACCGGTAGTGCCGAGCCATGCTCGGCAGGAACTTTACCGGCACCACATCAGCACAGAGCCAACCCCTCCCCAACCCTCCCCTCCGCCTTCGGCGCAAGGGAGGGAGCAAAAGCATCACGCCGACAAATACACCCGCGGCGTGCGCTTGAGGCTGCACGGCAAGCGATAGGCGCTGGTATTGCAGCGCGGCGCCAACTCGGAAATGGTCGGCGCATTGCCCCACAACTGCACGATGCTGCCACGTGCGGCCTGCGGGTGATCGCTCAGGTCCACGGTCAACATGTCCATCGATACACGACCAATCAGTCGCCCCGGTACGCCATCGATCAACACCGGCGTGCCATTCGGCGCGAACTGCGGGTAGCCATCGGCGTAGCCCATCGCAACCACGCCTACGCGCGTTGGCTTTTCAGCAACAAAACGCGCGCCATACCCCAGCGGTTCGCCGACGCCGAGTTCGCGCACCGCGATCACCCGCGATTGCAGGGTCATCACCGGGCGCAGCTGCGCGGCATGCGGGCTGGGCTGCGGATACAAGGGATCGGCGCCGTACAACATCAGGCCCGGGCGTACCCAATCGCTGCGCACATCCGGCCAGCCCAACAAGGCCGGCGAATTGCACAGGCTGGTTTCACCAACCAAACCTTCTGTCGCACGAACGAAGACATCGAGCTGCTCGCGGGTGCGGTTGCTGTCCAGTTCGTCGGCACGCGCCAGGTGGGTCATCAACACCAGTGGCCCGACCTGCGGCAGTGCGCTCAGGCGTGCATGCGCGTCGCGGAACTCTTCCGGCGACAGACCCAGCCGGTGCATGCCGCTGTCCAGCTTGAGCCAGATACGCAGCGTGGCGTCGGTCTTGAATGCCTCCACCGCTTCCAACTGCCACGACGTGGCCACCACCACCCAGAAATCATGTTCGACGATCAACGGCAGTTCGGCCGCGTCGAAGAAGCCTTCCATCAGCAGGATCGGGCCACGGATGCCGGCCTGACGCAGCTCCAGCGCTTCTTCGATGCAGGCCACGCCAAAACCATCGGCCTCGTCCTGCAGCGCGCGGGCACAGTTCACCGCGCCGTGCCCGTAAGCATCCGCCTTGATGATCGCCAGGGCCTTGCCACCGCCGAGCTGGCGGGCCAGCCGGTAGTTGTGGCGCAGTGCGTCCAGGTCGATCAGTGCCTGTGCCGGGCGCATCAGTGCTGGCCCTTGCTGTAGCGGAAGATATCCAGGCCTTCGGTGCTGATCTGCGGCTGCTTGCCGCTCATCAGGTCGGCCAGGTAACGACCGGAGCCGGCCGCCATGGTCCAGCCCAGGGTGCCGTGGCCGGTATTGAGGAACAGGTTACGGTACGGCGTTGCGCCGATCACTGGCGTGCCGTCCGGCGTGGCCGGGCGCAGGCCGGTCCAGAAGCTGGCCTGCGACAGGTCGCCGCCGTCCGGGTACAGGTCCTTGACCACCTTCTCCAGCGTGGCACGACGGCGCGGCTCCAGCGACAGATCGAAACCGGCCACTTCGGCCATGCCGCCGACGCGGATGCGGTCTTCGAAGCGGGTGATGGCGATCTTGTAGCTCTCGTCGAGGATGGTCGAATTCGGTGCCATCGCTGCGTTGGTGATCGGCAGGGTCAGCGAGTAACCCTTCAGTGGGTACACCGGCAGCTGCATGCCCAACGGTGCCAGCAGCTGCGGCGAATAGCTGCCCAGCGCCAGCACGTAGTGGTCGGCGGTCTCGAGCTTGCCGTTGATGCGCACGCCGGTGATGCGGTCGCCATCGGTCTGGATCGAAGCGATGTCCTGGTCGAAGCGGAACTCGACACCGGCCGCTTCGGCCAACGCCGCCAGCTTGGTGGTGAACAGCTGGCAGTCGCCGGTCTGGTCCTCGGGCAGGCGCAACGCGCCGACCAGCATTTCAGTCTTGCCAGCCAACGCCGGCTCGACCCGGGCAATGCCCTGGCGGTCCAGCACTTCGTAGGGCACGCCGTATTCGCGCAGCACCTCGATGTCCTGCGCGGCGGCATCCAGCTGCTGCTGGGTGCGGAACAACTGGGTGGTGCCCAGTTGGCGACCTTCGTAATCGATGCCGGTGGCGGCGCGCAGCTCGTTGATGCAATCGCGGCTGTAGTCGGACACCCGCACCATGCGCGCCTTGTTGACCGCGTAGCGGGCCGAGGTGCAGTTGCGCAGCATCTGCCACAGCCAACGGTACTGGGCGATGTCGGCGGTGGGGCGGATGGCCAGCGGCGCATGCTCCTCGAACAGCCACTTGATCGCCTTGAACGGCACGCCCGGGGCTGCCCACGGCGAGGTGTAGCCGAACGACAGCTGGCCGGCATTGGCAAAGCTGGTTTCCAGCGCCGGGGCCGGCTGCCGGTCCACCACGGTGACCTCAAAGCCGGCCTGCCGTAGATACCAGGCACTGGTCGTGCCGATCACACCGCTGCCAAGCACCAGAACGCGCATTTTCATTCTCCGGACCACATCATTCCCTGCGCACGGGACGGCAGGGGCTAGGAACGGCGCAGTATATTCAGGGTCAGCCAGTGGTTTTCCCTGTATTAGCTTGCCGAATCAGGTTAATTTCCCGCTTCGCTCATCAAAAACAGAGCCGCCATGGCCACCCGCAGCCGCGAACTGGACAAGATCGACCGCAAGATCCTGCGCATCCTGCAGCAGGAGGGGCGTATCTCCTTCACCGAGCTGGGCGAACGCGTCGGCCTGTCGACCACGCCCTGCACCGAGCGCGTGCGCCGGCTGGAACGCGAAGGCGTGATCACCGGCTACTACGCACGACTGGACCCTTCCTCGGTCAAGGCCAGCCTGCTGGTGTTCGTGGAGATCAGCCTGGCCTACAAATCCGGCGACATCTTCGAGGAATTCCGGCGTGCGGCGCTGAAGCTGCCCAATGTACTGGAATGCCATTTGATGTCCGGTGATTTCGATTACCTGCTCAAGGCCCGCATCAACGAAATGGCCTCCTACCGCAAGCTGCTGGGCAGCACCCTGCTGACCTTGCCGCACGTACGCGAATCCAAAAGCTACATCGTGATGGAGGAAGTAAAAGAAACCCTCTGCCTGCCAATAGCAGAGTAGTGCCGAGCCGTACGCCCCTCCCTTTGGCCGCAGGCCAAGGGGGTGAAGAGGGCCTGCTTGCACGCCACCGGCGTGCGGCCTGATGAACGACCGAAGGCCATGCCTTCGGGCCGGACGGGTTGGGGAGGGGGCGCTTCTGGCATTGGCTTGGAATGCCTCCTGCCGAGCAGGGCTCGGCATTACACGGACGCTCTATCGGTAAAGCCTCTGCCGAGCATGGCTCGGCACTACGCCCCCTCCCTTTGGCCGCAGGCCAAGGGGAGGGTTGGGGAGGGGTCGCTTCTGGCGTTGGCTTGGAATGCCTCCTGCCGAGCATGGCTCGGCGCTACACGGACGCTCTATCGGTAAGGCCTCTGCCGAGCATGGCTCGGCACTACGCCCCCTCCCTTTGGCCGCAGGCCAAGGGGGTGAAGAGGGCCTGCTTGCACGCCACCGGCGTGCGGCCTGATGAACGACCGAAGGCCATGCCTTCGGGCCGGGCGGGCTGGGGAGGGATCGCTTCTGGCGTTGGCTTGGAATGCCTCCTGCCGAGCATGGCTCGGCACTACACGGACGCTCTATCGGTAAGGCCCCTGCCGAGCACGGCTCGGCACTACAGGTTCAGCGCGTGCCTGCTGGCGGCGGCACTACCTGTTGCCCCACACCGCTGGGCACGGTGTCGTAATAGCGATTGGTGCGGGTATCCAATACCCGGCCGGGGCTGGTCTGCCGCATATGCGGCGCTGGCTGTCCCTTGCTGTCGTAGATCGGACGCACGGTCTGCGCTGGCTGGCTGATCGGCTTTGCCTTTGGCGTCGGTTTGGGCTTGGTGACCGGCTGTGGCGGCAATGGCCGCGCATCCTCCTGGCGCGGGTCGGATGGCACCGTTGCCGGCGGCCGCGACGGCGGTGGCAGTGTCACCGGGCGGGTTGCAGTCGGCGACGGTGGCTGCTGCAGCTGCGCCTGCGCAGAGAGCGGTGCGATCGCCAGCACTGCCAGCGTCAGATATGTCATCCGTTTCATCGGCATCTCCTGTTCGTCCACTGACCGAGCATGCGCCGGCCCAGCTTGCGCCACCATGAATGCGCCCTTGGACTGGCCACTGCCCGCCCCTACCATTGATATCTGCCCCACGGATGCCGCGCCATGACCGCCTTCGACCTGACCCCTCCCAGCACCACCCAACGTGATGCCCTGATCGCCGGGCTCAGCAGCGAAGAACAGCGCGTGCTGCTGCATCACGGCACCGAGGCGCCGTTCTGCGGCGTGTTCCTGGATAACAAGCGCGACGGCGTGTACTGCTGCCGCCTGTGCGCGCTGCCGCTGTTCCGTTCCAGCACCAAGTTCGATTCGGGCACCGGTTGGCCAAGCTTCTTCGCGCCGTTCGATCCGGCCCATGTACGCGAGATCCGCGACATCAGCCACGGCATGATCCGCACCGAGATCGTCTGCGCACGCTGTGGCAGCCATCTCGGCCATGTATTCCCGGACGGCCCGCCGCCGACCTTTGAACGGCATTGCCTCAATTCGGTGTCGCTGGGCTTTGTCGAGAACGGCCAGCCGTATGCGGACCCGCTGCAGCGCGGCGGTGCCGAGGCACAGCCCGCAGCGTAAGCAAGCGCACCTCCTGTAGTGCCGAGCCATGCTCGGTAGGGGCTCCACTAGCAAAGCCTCAGCCGAGCATGGCTCGGCTCTACAGAGCAGCATTACCGGTAAAGCTTCAGCCGAGCACGGCTCGGCTCTACAGAACAGCATTACCGGTAAAGCCTCAGCCGAGCATGGCTCGGCACTACAGGAGCCGCCCGGCGCTACAGATTTTCCGCTGACGGCCGACAACGGGATATCCCCTCCCCTTGTCTGCCCCCATGCTTATCATCGTCGGCCTGCTCGTTGTCATTTTCGCTGTCCTGGGCGGCTACGTCGGTGCGCATGGGCGCCTGGCCGCGCTGTGGCAGCCCTACGAACTGGTCATCATCGGTGGTGCCGCTCTCGGTGCTTTCCTTATCGCCACGCCGCTCAAGACCGTCAAGCAGACCCTGCGGGCAACCGTCAGCGTGTTCAAAGGCCCGCAGTACAAGCGCCAGGACTACCTGGACGTGCTCAGCCTGCTCTACGAACTGCTCAACAAGGCGCGCCGTGAAGGCTTCATGGCGCTGGAAGACCACGTCGAGAATCCGCAGGACAGCGCGGTGTTCGCCAACTACCCGAAGGTGCTGGCCGACCACCATCTGCTCGACTTCATCACCGACTGCCTGCGCCTGATGATCGGCTCCAACATCGAGCCGCATGAGCTGGAACCGCTGCTGGAGCTGGAGCTGGAAAAGCACCACCACGAGGCGATGGAACCGGCCCACGTGCTCAACAAGGTCGCCGATGGCCTGCCCGGTTTCGGCATCGTCGCCGCGGTGCTGGGCATCGTCATCACCATGGGCTCGATCGGCGGTGACATCAAGGAAGTGGGCGCGCACGTGGCTGGCGCGCTGGTTGGTACCTTCCTCGGCATCCTGCTCGGCTACGGCTTCGTCGGCCCGCTGGCCGCGGCGATGGAGGCACGCGCCGAACAGGACGCCCGCATCTATGAATCGGTGAAGACCGCACTGCTGGCCTGCCTGCGTGGCTACAACCCGAAGATCGCGCTGGAGTTCGCCCGCAAGACCGTGCCCTCGGCACTGCGGCCGGGTTTCAGCGAGTTCGAACAGCACCTGAAGTCGGTGAAGTAAGGCGCACGCCATGACCGAGAGCAAACCCACGGTAATCGTTCGCCGGGTGAAGAAAGTCCAGGGCGGCGGCCACCACGGCGGTTCGTGGAAGGTGGCCTACGCCGACTTCGTCACCGCGATGATGGCCTTCTTCCTGGTGCTGTGGCTGATGGCCGCCACCACCAAGCCGGAGCGCGCGGCGATCTCCGAGTACTTCCGCAACCCCAGCCCCTTGAGTGGCACCAGCAGCACGCCGGCTCCGGGCATGGCCGGCCCCGGCGGTGCCAGCACCTCGATGATCAAGCTCGGTGGCGCCACCGATGTCTCGCGCGGCAACAGCAATGACCCCTTCCAGAACCAACAGGAAGCGGTGCCCACGCCGGTACAGGAGCGCGAGCGCGACAAGCAGCGGCTGGAAGCACTGAAGCAGGAGCTGCAGGAAGCGATCAGCAAGAGCCAGGCGCTGGAGCCGTTCAAGGACCAGTTGCTGCTGGACATCACCCCGGAAGGTCTGCGCATCCAGATCGTGGACAAGCAGAACCGGCCGATGTTCGACCTCGGCAGCGCGCGCCTGATGCCGTATACGCAGACGATCCTGGTGGAGCTGTCGCGCTACATCAACCAGGTGCCCAACCACATCAGCCTCACCGGCCATACCGACACCACCGCCTATTCCACCCAGCTGGGTTACGGCAACTGGGAGCTGAGTGCAGACCGCGCCAATGCCGCGCGGCGTGCGCTGCTGGAAGGCGGCATGGACCCGGCCAAGGTGGCGCGGGTGGTCGGTTTGGCGTCCTCGGTGCTGTTCGACAAGAGCAACCCGCAGAACCCGATCAACCGCCGCATCAGCATCGTGGTGATGAGCCAGGAAGCAGAAGCAGCGGCACTGAACCAGGCCGACAGCCTGCCGGTGCCAGTGACCGCCGTCGTCCCGGCGGCCGCTGCTGCCCTCCCCGCCGAAGGCGTCAGCGACGGCCCCGGCTGAGCCCTGTTCCGGCAGCAGGGGCCCGCTGCGCCTACAATGGGCATCGTTTTCCTTTTAGCCGAACAACATGTCCAAGCTCTCCAAAGCCAAGCGCGACAAGCGCAAGAAGCAGGCCCCGCGCCGCCCGTTCGCCCGCCTGAACGCCCAGCAGCAGGTGCAGAACCACGCCGTGCTGGTCAACGAAGAAGGCCAGGTCGTGGCCGCCATCGGCCTGCAGGGCAATGAGTGGCTGCTGGCCATCGGCGGCCAGACCATGGGCAACGCCGACAACCCGGTGCCGATGCTGGCCATGCTCAAGCACCTGGCCAATGTGCAGGAGAAGGAAGGCCGCAAGGTCACCCTGGAATACTCCGCAGCGCTGCAGCAGATGATCGACGACCTTGCTGCCGACGAAGGCAAGACCGCCGACGATTACCTGGCCGGCCTGGTGTCCGAATTCGAAGGCATCGAGGGCGAGGAAGCCGCTGAGGCAGCTGCTGATGACGCCGCGGAAGAGACCATCGCCATCGCCGAAGAAGTGCCGGCTGACGACGACAAGTCCAAGGCCTGAGTCCAGGGCCGAACGTGACGGTCTATATCGACGATGCGGTACATCCCTGGCGCGGTGAGCGCTGGGCGCATCTGATGGCCGACACCTTGCCCGAGCTGCATGCGCTGGCGCAGCAGCTCGGGATTCCGCGCAGGGCCTTCCAGAACCGCCCCAGCGGCGTGCACTACGACGTGCCGGCGCCGCTGCGTGAGCAGGCCATCGTGCTCGGCGCGCAGGCGATATCACGGCATACCGACCGCGCGCAGATGCGCCGGGTGATCGCCAATGCACGGGCGTTGTACCAGCCCTGATGAACCCACCGTAGTGCCGAGCCATGCTCGGCAGAAGCGTTGCCGGTAAACCCCTGCCGAGCATGGCCCGGCACTACATGTGGGCTTATCGGTACAGCCCCAGCCGAGCATGGCTCGGCGCTACCGTTGCTGCGGGCTTAGAACGGGTCGCTGCCCGGGCGCACTTCTACACCCAGCAACGAGCACAGCGCCAGCATCGCTTCATCGTCGCGGCTCAGTGCCACCCAACCGGCATAGGCATCGCCACCGGTGTTCCAGTTCCACACCGTGTAGCCGTGCTCGCGCAGGCGGTCATGGGCGGTGGTCATCAGCATGGGGACGTCGAGGTCGTCGGTGAAGTCTTCGTCGTCGAAGTCGCCACCCCAGGCGATGTTCAGATTCCAGCGCGCGGCCATTTCGTCCAGTGCCGCGACGAAGGAATCGGTGTCCTTCCAGTCCACGTAAAAACCTGAACGCCAGTCGATGGCATCCTTCAGGTCCCACAGCCACTGCTCGTCGCTGGCGTCGTCCTCGGCACCGGCGCGCGCTTCGCGCCAGGCATCGAACTGCTGCAGCGCAGCGTCTTCATCACCCGGATTGATCAGCCACAGCAGGTTCCAGACCCGCGCCGGATGGTCGTCTTCGTCGAAATCCGGTTGCAGTTCGTCAGAGTCTTCGTAATCGGCGCTGTTGTCGGGCATGGGGCTGTTTCCACTACATGATTGGCGCGCATTCTGCCGCCAGCGGCGTGCCAGCGAAAGCCTTGGCACGCCACAGCGGTTATCCTTGCGCCCCGAAGAGGGCCACGGTGGCCTTCACTGAAGCATTGATATGAGCGATACCCCTCCCGATCATCTGGCGGTCAACCCGCAGAGCCCGTTTCACAATGCCGAAGCGCTGCAGCGCGGCGTCGGCGTGCGTTTCAACGGCATCGAGCGTGATGACGTGGAAGAGTATTCCGTGCAGGAAGGCTGGATCCGCGTCCAGGCCGGCAAGGCCCGTGACCGCCGCGGCAACCCGATGACGCTGAAGATCAAGGGTACGGTTGAGCCGTATTTTCTTGAGTTGAAGAACGCTTAAAAGCCCTAAGAGCCTGCCCTCACCCCAACCCCTCTCCCGCAGGCGGGAGAGGGGCTAGTGCACTGGCAGCTGACGCGATCCGAGCCCCTCTCCCGCTTGCGGGAGAGGGGTTGGGGTGAGGGGAAGCTCCTAACAAGCAAACCCCAAACCACCCTCAATCCCTCTGCCGGGTCTCCAGCAGATCCAGATTGCGGATCAGCTTGCGCGCGATTTCATCCGATACCTGCCCGCGCCGGGTCAGCCGGAACAACTCCTCGCGCTCGGCATTCAAGCCAGCGCTACGCAGGCTGCGATAAGCCTGTTCCATGCGCCGCACTTTCTCCGGGTCTTCGTCCGGGCCCTGCCCCTTCTCCAGATTGCGCTGGTACAGCAGGCTCACTCGCGCCGCAGCGTCGTTGAGCAACTGCACGGAACTGGTGGACTGGCCTTCGACCAGGGCCTGCCGTGCCTTCTCCACTGCCGCCAACGCGGCCTTGGACGAGGCCCTGCGAGCCAGGTCTTCCTCGCGCCGACTGTCATCGTCCTTGGGCAGCTCCAGGCCCTTGAGCAGGCGCGGCAGCATCAGACTGGCGCCGACCAGCGATACCAGGATCACCGCCGCCGCCAGGAAAATCACCAGGTCACGCGCAGGGAACGGCTCACCACCGGGGATCATTAGCGGCAGGGTCAACACGCCGGCCAGGGTGATCGCGCCGCGCACGCCGGCCACCGACATCGCCAGCACCACCCGCCATGAGGTACTGGTGGTTTCTTTCTCGCCACGCATCCGTGCCCGCAGCAGGTTCCAGCGCAGCGACAGCCATACCCAGACCAGTCGCAGCACCACCAGCACGGCATTGATCGCCAGCACATAGACCAGCAGCCACCACGCGCTGTGATGGCCAGTCACCGACATGGTCTCGATCGCACGCTCGACAATGCCCGGCAGCTGCTCGCCCAGCAACACGAAGATGATGCCGTTGAAGCTGAACTGCACCATGTTCCACACCGCGTTGCGCTGCACGCGCATGCTGCCGCTGATGCGACCGGTCAGCTCCACATAGCTCATCGTCACGCCCGCGGCGACCGCGGCGAGGATGCCCGATGCGTGCAGCTCCTCGGCCAACAGGTAGGCGGCAAACGGAATCAGCAGGTTGACCAGCAGCGCCGCGCCCGGCTCCTCACCGAAACTGCGCCACAACCAGCGCTGGAAGGTGGACACGCTCCAGGTCACCGCCACGCCGATCGCCAGACCGGCGAAGGCCACCCACAGGAAGGTCAGCGACGCCTCGGCCAGCGAGAACGAACCGGTCATCACCGCCGCCACCGCGAAGCGGAAGCAGACCAGGCCGGAGGCGTCGTTCAGCAGCGACTCGCCTTCCAGGATGTGCATCAGCCGCTTGGGAATGGGCACGCGTGACGCAATCGCGCTGACTGCCACCGGATCGGTCGGTGAGATGATCGCCGCCAGTGCGAACGCCACCGCCAGCGGCATCGATGGAATCATCCAGTGGATCAGCAGGCCGGCACCGAGCACGGTGAACACCACCAACCCGAACGCCAGCTCCAGGATCGCGCCCTTGTCGCGGAACAGGCCCTGTTTGGGAATGCGCCACCCATCCAGGAACAGCAGCGGCGGCAGGAACAGCAGGAAGAACATGTCCGGCTCAAGCGCGTGGCCGCGATTGAACACGCCCGCGATCAAGGCACCCAAGCCGATCTGCACCAAGGGCAACGGCAATGAGAAGGGGAGGATTCTTACCAGATAGCCACTGGCGACAACCGCCACCAGCATCGCCAGGACTACTTCAATCGTGTGCATGCCCGTTCCACGGATTCACTACCACGACAGCAGGCTGCCGACACTGGCAGTGACGGATGAATACCGGGAAATTACCACAGCAATCAGGCGATGCTGTCGTCGATGTGCTCGATGATCGCTCGCAATCGCATCACGCCAGGGCGAGTGCGCTTGGCGTGCCCCGCTTCACGCCAAGCGCCCACCTGCCAAACTCATTGCGCCTCGCCATCGAAGCGGTAGATGTCCATCGCCAGGAATCCCATGTCGATGCCGGCGTCGATCCGCCGTGCGCCAAGCTGGTCGCTGCCGGCTGCACCCATCGCGAAGTACAGCGGCAACAGATGCTCGTCGGTGGGATGCGCCTGGGCCGCGAATGGTGCCTGCTGGCGGTAGTCGAACATGGCCTGCACGTCGTTGGCCGCCAGCTTCTGCTCCACCCAGTGGATGAACGGCCGTACATACGGCGCTTCCTTGCCCTCCTGGTAACTGCGCCAGTCGTGCAGGTTGTGGGTGATGCTGCCCGAGCCGATCAGCAGCACACCCTGCTCACGCAACGGCGCCAGTGCACGGCCCAGCGCGAACTGGTGCTTCGGGCCGAGCCGGGGTTGGATAGACACCTGCAGCACCGGGATGTCGGCCTCCGGATACAGGTAACGCAGCGGTACCCAGGCGCCATGATCGAGCCCGCGCTGCGGGTCGATGCTCGGCTGCAGCCCGGCATCGGCCAGCCGCTGGGCCACCTCACGGGCCAGCGCCGGCGCCCCCGGCGCCGGGTATTGCAGCTGGTACAGCGGCTCGGGGAAGCCACCAAAATCATGAATGGTCTCCGGCTCGGCCGCTGCCGATACCTGCGGCGCATGCCCCAGCCAATGCGCCGAGGCCATGACGATGGCGCGCGGCCGCTGCATCCCGGCAGCCAGCTCAGCCAGGCGCGGACCCACCAACCCCGGCTCCAGGGCGGTCATCGGTGAACCATGCGAGATGTAGAGGGAAGGCAGTGAACTGCGCATCGTGGGCTCCCTGAAGGATTTGGTGCGTGCAGGTTATTGCCTGGAGCTCCGGCAACAAATAATCTCACCAGCAACGTTTTATTGCGGAAACGGAAACAATGGACACCATTGAAGCCATGCGTGTGTTTGTCGCAGTGGTTGAGCGCAATGGCTTCAGCGCCGCCGCTGATGCCCTGGACATCTCCACCGCTGCTGTCACCCGTCAGATTGCCGCGCTGGAAAAGCGCCTGTCCACCCGCCTGCTCAACCGCACCACGCGCAGGGTCAGCCCAACCAGCACCGGTGCCGCCTACTACCAGCGCTGCGTGCAGCTGCTGGCCGAGTTCGACGAGCTGGAGGCCTCGGTCGGCGCGCAGGCGCTGCAGCCGTCCGGACGGCTGCGTATCAATGCGCCGGTCAGTTACGGCATCGCCCGGCTCGGTGCATTGCTGCCGGCCTACAGCGCGCGCTATCCACAGGTGGAGCTCGACCTGCAGTTGTCCGACCGCCTGGTCGACATGGTCGAGGAAGGCTATGACCTGGCCATCCGCATCATCCGCCAGCCGGCCCCGAACCTGATTGCCCGGCACCTGGGGCAAGTCCACATCCGCCTATGCGCGGCGCCCTCTTACCTGGCCCGACGCGGCACACCTAGCACCCCGCAGGATCTGGCCTCGCACGAATGCCTGGCCTACACCTACTCCGCCGCCGGCGAGGCGCTGCAGTTGCTGGGACCAGAGGGTGAAGTCAGCATCCCCGTACAACCGCACCTGCGCGCCAACAATGGCGAGGTGCTTCGCGAAGCTGCCATCGCCGGCATGGGCATCATCGCCCAACCCGACTTCATCATCGACCAGGCACTTGCCGACGGCCGCCTCATGCCGGTACTGCCGCAGTGGGAAGTACCCCCGATCGGCATCTATGCGGTCTACACCAGCCGCAGCCACCTGGCCCCCAAGGTGCGCAGCTTCATCGACTACCTGGTCGAATGCCTGGGCGAGGACGCCGACCGCTCAGCTTGAGTGGCTGCCTTCCAGCATCGCCAGCACCTGCTCCAGCGGCATCGGCCGGCCCAGCAGGTAGCCTTGCACCTGGTCGCAGCCATGCGCGGCCAGCCAGCGCCGCTGGCCCTCGGTCTCCACGCCTTCGGCGATCACCGACAAGCCCATGCTGTGGCCCAGCGACAGCAGCGCGCGACAGATGGCAGCGTTGCGTGGGTTTGTTTCGACATCGCTGACAAAACCGCGGTCGATCTTCAGCGAATCCAGCGGTAGATGCTGCAGGTAGGACATGCTGGAGAAGCCGGTACCAAAATCATCCAGCGCCACGCCCACGCCATTGGCATGCAGGTGGCCCAGGGTCTGCAGCGCCTGGGTCGGATTGCGCATCAGCACGCTCTCGGTGAGCTCCATCTGCAGCGCACCGCGGGCCAGCCCGTGGTCCTGCATGGCACGGCTGAACTCGCCGACCAGGTCGCTGTTGAACAGCTGCACCGCAGAGACGTTCACCGCGATCGGCAGGTGCTGCCAACCGGCGGCAGACAACTGTTTCTGCGCGCGCGCGGCGGCGTGGATCACCCAGCGACCGAGCGCGATGATCAGGCCGGTGTCCTCGCACAGCTGGATGAAGTCAGCCGGCGCGATGAAGCTGCCATCGGCCTGCGGCCAGCGCAGCAACGCCTCCAGCGCCACCGGACTGCCTTCGGAGGCATCCATGATGGGCTGGAAGTGCAGCAGGAACTCACCGCGGTCGATGGCCATGTGGATGCGCCCGGCCAACTGCAGCCGCTCGGTGTAATGCGCCGCCATGCCCGCGTTGAAGTGCAGCAGGACAACACCGGTCTCGCGTGCGGCATGCGCAGCCTGTGCCGCACGGCCCAGCACCTGCTCTGCCAGCTCGCCATCCAATGGGCAGCTGGCAACGCCGATGCGGGCTTCCAGCTGGTGATAGGTATCACGCCCGCGGATGGGTTCCGCCACCGCTGCCAGCAAGGCATTGAGCGCCATCTGCGGATCGCCCTCGCCTTCAATCGCGAGCACGAAGTCTTCCGCCGGCTGGTGCGCCAGCAGGCCATGGCGGGCGGCCAGCCCGCCCAGCCGCACCGACACCGCACGCAGTGCCTCCTCACCGGCGTCACGGCCGAGGGTGTCGGTGATCATCTGCAGGCCACGCAGCTGCACGTGGGCAATGGTGTAGCCGAGGCTGCCGGCATCCAGGCGCTCGGACAGTGCACGCACGGTCAGCAGGCCGGTGCCGGCATGGTGACTGGCGCGGTAAGCCAGCTCGTTCTCGTAACGCAGTCGCTGGCTCACATCTTCAGCCAGCGCCAGGCAGGCGTTGCGGCCGGCAAATTCCAGCTTGGCGAAATGCGCCTGCACATGGAATGCGCTGCCATCCTTGCGCAGGTGGGTGCTGACCTGCAGCCCCAGCAGATCACCACTCAAGGCACGGCCGGCGGTCTGGCGGATCTCATCCCATTCCGCTGCCGGACGGATGTCGAGGATGGACATCGCCAGGAACTCTTCGCGGCTATAGCCGTATTGATCAATCGCGGCCTGGTTCACTTCCAGGAAGCGCAGGGTGATCAGGTCGAAGATCCAGAACGGCGCCGGGTTGCGATCGAACACCAACCGGAACTGGCGCTGCGCCTCCTGCGCACGCGCTTCGGTGTTGACCCGTTCGCTGATGTCCACCACCGCGCCAGCCAGACGCTTGCTGTCACCGGCATCATCGACCAGCTCACCGCGCGCGGACAGCCAGCGCAGGAAACCATCGCCGCTGCGCAAACGGAACATCGCGTTCAAGGCGCCCTTGCCGGCCAAGGCGCGCACCAGCATGTCGTTGAGCCAGGCGCGATCCTCCTCGTGCACCCGCGTCAAAAATCCTTCCAGCGAAGTGCTGCGCCCCGGCAGGCTCAGCATTTGTTGGGTCAGCGCCGACCAATACACGATCGGTCGTTCGCCATGGATGGACCAGGTACCCACCTTGCCGACTTCGTGGGCCAATGCCAGTTCGGCATTGCCGGCCTGCAGCTCTTCGCTGAGCTGCTGCTGGTGTCGGGTACTGCGGTCAACCCTATATATCAGATAGGCAAAACCGGTCAGATACAGCAGATAGATGCCGATGGAGGCATACAGCAGCAGATACCAGCCCGCCATCACCTCGCGGTAGGACAGTGAGGCGTACAGGCTCAACGGGAAATCTGTTGGAACGCTGACCGCCGCGATGCGGCGCTCACCGTCATAAGGACTGGTCACCAAACCGCGTTTCATCACCGTCGGCGACGGCGGCAGAACCCGCATCGGCCGCGTCAAGGGATTGCCAACCAGACGTTCCGGGTCACGGCTATGGGCCAGCAACTGCCCGTAGCGGTTGCCAATGGACGCAGTGCCATCGCGGCCCAGATCCAAGCCACTGACGACCTCCTGGAACGCCCCCAGCCGCACCCGTGTCAACAGCCACTGGCCCGGCTGCACCTGCAGGGCTGCACGCAGCACCCAGTGTTTGTCGGGCGCCTGCTCCAGCGCACCGACATAGAGGCCACCATTGAGCAGGCGGTTCTCCGGAACCACCCAACTCTGCAAAGTGAGGTCGCCCACCCCTGCCGACAGCGGCACGCCACGGTCATCCACCAAGGTGATGGACGCAAGGTCCTGGTTGCGCTCCAGCACGCCGCGCACGCTGGCCTCAAACAAGGCAGGGGCCTGGTCAGGCACCTGTCGATAGAACTCCCGGGTATCGCTGGCGGTGCCGCGCAACGCGCGTTCCCATGTGACCAGCTGCGCGCGCAGCAAGCGGCTGCTGCCGCTGGCCAGCGCGGCCGATTGCCGCTGCGCGGCTTCAAGCCTGCTGTTGCGGTCGTTCCACAACATGCTGATCATGCCGCCTGCCAACAGCAAACCCACCGCCACGCCGGCAATGATCATGACCCGCAATGGATGAGCCGGCGTCCGAGTCACCGGTGAGTCCAACGTATCAGTAGGCGGAAAGCTGGCATTGCGTATGTTGGTCCTGGCATCACTACAACTAGGAACCGGCAGGTGGGGACCTGCAACGGTCGCATGCGAACACCACATACTCCACCCTGCCAATGTCTCCCCAGACACCATCTGCAGTGCGTTCGCTCAAGCATGCAGCACAACCACCGTCGGCGTGAAGAGTGCGTGACCAATTTTCTCGCATTCCCCGCACTTGTGCACATCCGTCAAGTGCCAGAATCGATATCTTTGTGAACGCGGTTGGAGGTCTAGACTTGTCATACCCATCCTCTGGATACCGTCATGGCTTTGCAACGTTCTCTCCTGGTACTGGCAATTGGCGCCGCGCTCACGCTCAGCGGCTGCGCCAAGGACGCAAGCACACCTGCTGCTGATACCAGCGCAACTTCCAAAACCGCCGCCACTGCAGCCAAACCGCAGTTGGGCAGTTTTGGCTTTGATGCCGACGGCATGGACCGCAACATCGCCGCCGGTGACAACTTCTTTGACTTTGCCAATGGTCAGTGGGTGCAGCGCACCGAGATACCCGCTGACCGTTCCAACTATGGCAGCTTCAATGTGATCGCCGAGAAAACTCTGGCCGACACCCGCGCCATCATGGAAGAAGCCGGCAAGGCCAATCCCGGCGAAGTCCGCAAGATTGGTGACTATTACGCCGCATTCATGGACGAAGCCGGTATCGAAGCACGCGGTATCGCCCCGGTGCAGCCGGCGCTGCAGGCCATCGCTGGCATTGCCGACAAGCCAGCATTGGCAAAGGCCCTGGGTGCCAGCCTGCGTGCCGACGTGGACCTGCTCAACGCCACCAACTTCTACACGCCGCACCTGTTCGGCGTGTGGGTATCGGTGGATCTGCTGCAGCCGGATCGCAATGCGCCATACCTCGTGCAGGGCGGTCTGGGCATGCCGGACCGCGATTTCTACCTGCAGGACGGCCGCATGGCCGAGCTGCGCAAGGCCTATGAGGGCTATGTAGCCAAGCTGCTGGAGTTGTCCGGTGACAAGGACGCGGCCGCCAAGGCGGCGCGCATTGTCGCGCTGGAAACCAAGATCGCCCGCGCCCACGCCACCCAGGAAGAAACCAACGACGTGCAGAAGGGCGCAAACGCCTGGAAGCAAACCGACCTCACCAGCAAGGCACCGGGCATGGATTGGAAGGCCTTCCTGGAAGGCGCCAACCTGGGAGCGCAGCAGGACTTCATCGTCTGGCAGCCGAAGGCTGTGGCCGGCCTGTCCAAGCTGGTCGCCAGCGAGCCGCTGGATGTGTGGAAGGACTACATGGCGTTCCATGCGCTGGATGAGGCTGCCGCCTACCTCCCAAAAGCCTTCGCCGATGCCAGCTTTGCCTTCCACGGCACCACCATGAGCGGCACGCCGCAGCAGAGCGATCGCTGGAAGCGTGCGGTGGCCGAGACCAACAGCGCGGTAGGCGAGGCCGTTGGCAAGATCTACGTCGAGCGCCACTTCGACGCCGCCACCAAGGCACGCGCCGATGAGATGGCCAAGAACATCATCGCCGCCTTCGCCAAGCGCATCGACGCGTTGGAGTGGATGTCGCTGGAAACCAAGGCGCACGCCAAGGCCAAGGTTGCCGGACTCAAGGTGGACATGGGCTACCCGAGCAAATGGCGCGACTACAGTGCGTTGGACGTGAAGCCGGACGATGCACTCGGTAACGCCCAGCGCGCCTCGCTGTTCGAATACCAGCGCAACATCGCCAAACTCGGCAAGCCGGTCGACCACAGCGAATGGGCGATGCTGCCGCAGACCATCAATGCGATGAACGTGCCGCTGGAAAACCGCCTGGTATTCCCGGCAGCCATCCTGCAGCCGCCGTTCTTCGACGGCGCCGCTGATGATGCGATCAACTACGGCGCCATCGGTGCGGTAATCGGCCATGAGATCAGCCACGGCTTCGACAATGCCGGCGCGCTGTTCGATGAAACCGGCAAGCTGCACAACTGGTGGACGGCGGACGACCTGAAGAAATTCAACGCCGCCGGTGATGCGCTGGCGATGCAGTTCGACAGCTACGAGCCGTTCCCGGGCGTACACGTCAACGGTCGCCTGACGCTGGGTGAGAACATCGCCGACGTCGCTGGTCTTGGTACTGCGTATGACGCGTATCGGCTGTCGCTGCAGGGCAAGCAGGAACAGACGCTGGAAGGTTTCACGCCGGACCAGCGCTTCTTCCTTGGTTTCGCCCAGGCCTGGCGCAGCAAGGCGCGTGAACAGGCCCTGCGCAATTCACTGCTGACCAATGTGCATGCTCCGGGCCAGTTCCGTGCACTGACCGTGCGCAACGTGGATGCGTGGTACCCGGCGTTCGAGGTCAAGGAAGGCCAGAAGCTGTATCTGGCACCTGAGAAGCGGGTGAAGGTCTGGTAATAGGAACCCCCTCCCTTTCGCGCAGCGAAGGGGAGGGTTGGGGAGGGGTTGCTGTGCTGCTGGCGGTAGTGCCGAGCCATGCTCGGCAGGGGCATTACCGATAAAGCTCCTGCCGAGCATGGCTCGGCACTACAGCTTGAGCCCCTCTACCGTTTACGGGAGAGGGGTTGGGGTGAGGGCAGCTTTTCGCTGGTAACCCCCTGCCGAGCATGGCTCGGCACTACGCCGGATCAGGCCAGGCCGAAAGCATCGCTGGGTCCTGCCCTACCCGCTTGCAGGCCCGTGTCGAAATACCATCGTTCAAGGCAATCCGGAACAGCGGCGCCACGCTGCGCAGCACCCGCGCCGCCACCACCGATTGCAACTGTTGACCACGACTGCGGCCGAGCAACTGCACCGCCCACTCCGGCAGCAAAGCCGCACCGGCGGCAAGAAACACATCGCGCGACACGCCCGGCAGTGGCACCGGCAGACGCACATCGCTGAGCACCTCCAAGACCTCGCGTGAGCGCTCATCCATGCTCAGCTGCGACTGCTGCGACTGCTGCGACTGGAAATACTCGCGCACCTGCGCCTCACTGGCTGGCACATCACATGCGCCCAAGGCCTCGGCCACGCGTCGATACTCGTCGTAATAACGATCAGCGATGGCAGTCGGCACCTCGCGGCAATAGCGCCGGCAGCCTTCCAGAAAGCCATAGGCTTCGGTGACATGCACCCAGGTCAACAGTTGCGGATCATCAGCGGCATAGGTGCGGCCATCGGGCAGCGTGCCCACCACCTGCGCATGAATACGCCGAACCTTGCTGATCAGCTTCTCGACCTCGGCTGCCGGCGCATAGCTGGTTCCGGCGACAAAGCTGGTGGTGCGGCGCAGCCGCCCGACCAGGTCTTCACGGAAATTGGAGTGGTCGTAGACGCCAGCCAATGCGCGCGGATGCAGCAACTGCAACATCAACGCGCACAGGCCACCGGCCAACATGCCGGGGAACTCGGAATGAATACGCCAGGTGACGCTGCCCGGCCCGAACCAGCCCGGATCGCCCAGCGGCGTGTCGTATTCAACGCCATTCTGGTTACGTGGAAAGGCATCCAGCACCCAGCGACGGATATGGGCGGTGGCGGCGGCGGAGACGGGGCTGAACAGGGATGACATGGCGCCTATCGTACCGGTCCGGCTGCGCAGCTGGCTTGTTTGAGCCGCCGATCCGGCAACCGTACAGCCGCCGTCAAGCCCCGGTGCCAGCGCCAAGCGCCCCATGTGCGAATGCAGCAGAGAATTCGAAAAAAACTGAAGCGTCCTTCGGCTTGAACGATGACGCACCGCAAAAAAACCGTACTGTCATGGTCTCGCGGCAAACACCGCCGGTCGGTTCTTCGCACCGCCCCCATTGCCAAGTGCGACGAAAGTGCTAGAACTGAGCCTGCCTGACCGCACCAACCTGCATCCGTCGCTCGTTCCAGCAAGTATCTGCAAGGAGCTCAACATGATCGCACTGTTCAAAGGTTTGGGATTGCTGCTGCAAGACAACGAGCTGTACAACAGCCCGTTCGAGAAACAGGTCGATCATTGGAAAAACCTGAGCGATCAGCAGATACGCGAGGAAGTGTCGGTACTGGCCAAGGCCAAGTGCCAATGGCTGATGGCCTCGATCGTGCTGTGGCAGGCATCGTCACTGTTGATCCTGGGGCTGATCACCAATTACCTGTGGCGCGATGATTTCCATATCACCTTCACCCGCGTGGTGATCGTGCTCGGCTCCTGGGTATCGATCCTGTTCGTGATCTGGTTCATGGCCAACATGTTCGACCACACCGCCGGCTTCGAGCGCTGGATGAAGGCCTTCAACAGCCGCGCCCGCATCAGCTCCGATGCCGACAGCGTGGACGAAGTGGCCGAAGCGCTGGACATGGCCGAGCACTACCCGGAAGTCCTGGACTACAAGCAGGCCGTCACCAGCACCCGCGAGTTACGCCATGAAGACGTGCGCATCATGCGTGAGTTGGGGCGCATGCGGCAGCATTCGGAACTGGTCGGCAAACTCAATCACATCGGTGACGATGGATTGCGGTTGCAACCTGCGTTCTGAACCAATCGCACTCTTTGAAACCCATCGCCGCGCTCGTCGCGGCGATTTTATTTCTGCAGGGTTACCTGCTGGGAATACCCACTGGGCAAGCCACTGAGCTGGCGGGTGGCGCCAACCACGACGACAAATTCGCCCAGACCTTCCCGCCGGCACAGCTGTGCATCGGCTGCGCCACTGCAATGCTCGCGGTACAGCAGATAATTGCAGCGACCACTATCACTCTGCAGGCACTGGAAACGGCTGACGCCGTTTTTCACGGTGGTGCGGCTGAGCAGGCTCTGTTCACCGCTGATGCGGGTGACCGAGGTCTGCCCCGGGGTTTCATGGATGCCCAGCATCGACAGCAGGCTGCCGATCAAAACTGTCAGGTAATGCATGGCAATACTCCGGCAAGCGGGGCGGCATCACATGCCGCGGAATAGACTCATGAAGGGTTGGCTGACCATCAGCGTCTCACTGCGCTGTTTCAGCCGAAGTACGCCGCGGCCGCTGTCATCGCGGCTCACCGCCGCCACCGCCTTCATGTTGACGATGGTGGCGCGGTGGATCTGGCGGAAGCTGTTGGCGTCCAGGGCAGCCGTCAGTTCGCGCAGCGAGCTGCGCAGCAGCAGTTCTTCCTCGGCGGTGACCACCACCGTGTATTTGCTGTCGGCGCGGAAATACAGCACTTCGTCCAGCATCACCAGGCGGGTTTCGCGACCATTGCTGGCGGTGATCCAGGCCAGCGGCGGTGCAGCCAATGGCGCGGCGGGTTGCCTTGCCAGCTGCTGCAACAGCCGCTCCAGCACGCTCGGGTCGGCATTGCCACTCTGCCTGCGCGCCAGCACGCGCTGACGGGTCGCCACCAACCGCTCATCACTGACCGGCTTGAGCAGGTAGTCGACCGCGCCTTGTTCAAACGCGCTGATCGCGTACTGATCGTAGGCGGTGACGAACACCACCTCGGTGTGCGGGCTCAGCCGCTGCAGCGCGCGGGCCACGTCCAGGCCGGTGATGCCGGGCATGCGGATGTCGAGGAAAGCCAGATCGGGCTTGTGCGTCTCCAGCGCTTCCAGCGCGGCGGCACCGTCCTCGCATTCGGCGACGATGTCCAGCTCAGGCCACAGGCGCTGCAACTGGGCCACCAGGGCTTGACGCAGCAGCGGCTCGTCTTCGGCAATGAGGGCTTCAAGATGCACGGGGCAGCTCCGGGATGTTCACTGTTGCCTGCACCGGCGCGTTGTTTGCCGGCGCAGCTGTCGTTGCGGCGGCGACGACCGGCGGTGGCGAGGCAAGCTGCTTGGGCAGGCTGATGGTGGCGGCCATGCCGCTGGGGAAGTTGGACACCAGCGCAAGCGTGGCCTGTTCGCCGCAGCTCAGGCGCAGGCGCTCGCGCAGGTTCTTCAAGCCGATGCCGGTGCCGCTGTTGTCGGTGCTGATGCCCTGGCCGTCGTCGGCGACGGTGATCGTCAACTGGCCATCCAGCTCGCGCGCCAGTATCCACACCGTGCCGCCGCCGCTCTTGGGCTCCAGGCCGTGCTTGATCGCGTTCTCGACCAGGGTCTGCAGCGACATCGACGGCAGGCTGACGCCGTGCAGGTGTTCGGGCACATCGATCTGCAACGTCAGCCGCGAGCCCATGCGGATCTGCAGGATTTCCAGATAGGCCTTCACCCGCTCCAGTTCCTGTCCCAGCGTGGACACCGACTGGTCGATGCCTGGCAGGGAGCTGCGCAGGTATTGGATCAGGTGCCCCAGCATCTGCTCGGCACGGGCCGGATCGCTGCGGGTCAGTACCTGCGCGTTGGCCAGCGTGTTGTAGAGGAAGTGCGGCTCAACCTGGGCATGCAGCAGGTTCAAACGGGCCACGCTGAGTTCTTTTTCGGCCTCGGTGCGTGCAGCCTGTGCGCGTTCTTCGCGGCGCTGCTGGGCAACCTTGCCGCTCAAGGCATGGGTGATGGCTTCGGCGTTCTCGTAGTTGCTGCCTTCATCCAGCAGCCACAGGTCAACCCAGGCGCCGGCATCGGGCTCGAAGAACAGGGTGACGCTGCTGGTATCCGCGCCGGGAATCACGCGGGCGGTGATCTGGTTGTGCTTGATCGCCAGCCGCGCCATCGGATTCCAGCGCGATGGCGGACGCTCGCCGTAGGGATCGGCGCGGCGCTGGGTAGCGCGCAGCTGCAAGGTGCCAACCGAACGCTCCAGGCGTTCGATACGCGGCATCTGCCCGATGACCTGCTCCAGCAGCGCGAATGCGGTGGGCGCATCCAGCGGCAGCTCGACCTGGCGGCGATGGCGATTGGCCAGCGACTGTGCGTCGAGGCGATCAGCAATCAGGGTGACACGGCGGATATGGCCAACCACGGCAGTCAGCGCGAACAGCGCCAACGCCATCGCAGCGAGGCCGAAAATCCAGCCCGGTGACTGGTCCATGCCGCTGAACAGGCCACTCCACAGGAACGCGGCGACGAGGATCGTCAGCGCCCAGGCGGCGAGGATGCGGAAACCGAGGAAGAGGCTGGCGAACATGGGGCAGTCACCGTAGGGATTGGGGGTGAGCATAGGCGCCGCCGGACAGGCTGCAAGCGGCCTGCGACGAAACCCGGAAAAGGGCGACCAAGCCCGGATTGGCGGGGATGGAAAAGCCGGTGGGAACTGTAGTGCCGAGCCATGCTCGGCACTACCTGGGCACTACCGGGAAGGCCCCTTGCCGAGCATGGCTCGGCACTACCTGGGCACTGCCGGGAAGGCCCCTGCCGGGCATGGCTCGGCACTACCTGGGCACTACCGGGAAGGCCTCTGCCGGGCATGGCTCGGCACTACCTGGGCACTGCCGGGAAGGCCCCTTGCCGAGCATGGCTCGGCACTACCTGGGCACTGCCGGGAAGGCCCCTGCCGAGCATGGCTCGGCACTACCTGGGCACTACCGGGAAGGCCCCTGCCGAGCATGGCTCGGCACTACCTGGATCTCCACTCTGCCGGCAGCGCCCATCGCGCCACGCCATCGCCACACAGGCCGATCAGCGCGTCCCCCTGCGGCGCCCAGTGCAGCTGGCGCAGGTCCCAGCAGGCGGAGCGGCTGGGATTCAATGACAGCGACTGCCCCGACTCAAGATTCCACACCGCCAGCACCGGGGTGCCGCCATCGTTGCCGCCAAGGGCCAGCAGGCGCCCATCGGCCGAGGCCGTTGCCGCATTCAATGCGTTCAGCCCCTGCAACGCCAACGAATAGCGCAGCTTGCCGCTGGCCAGATCCACCACATGCATGCCCGGATCGCGGCGGTTGCCTTCCATCAGCACGAAGCCGACGGCAACCCAACCGCCCTTGGCCGAGCCCAGCGGCGCTGGCACCCACTGCGCCATGCCGGTGTCGTCATTGCCATCGACCTTGCCGAAGCGGCGCGGCAGGGTCAGCACGCGACTGACCCGCCCGGTCGTGCCATCCAACTCGGTCAAGCCTGCCGGGTCCTCGATCCAGAAACCCTGCCCCGGCCTGTCCCAGCGCACCGGCTTGACCAGCGAGTTGCCCGGATAGCCACCAACCACACCTTGCCGTGGCGCATCGAAACGCTGCGCATAGATCCACGGCTCACCATCGGCCGATGGCGTCGCCCGCGGCTCAAGCACGCGCAGCACGTCGCGGATCACACCACCGCCGTCCAGGGCATGGTCGTACGGCACCGGCCGGCCTTGCATGTCATGCGTCCACTTCCAGCCGCCGCTGATCGGTTGACGCACACCGGCTGCCCAGCGCAGCGGATGTGCCAGCGCACGTTGCTGGTCCAAGCTGTACTCCACGATCTGCTGCTGTACCGCCAGCCAGGCGGTGCGGCCCTGCGGATCCACGCTCAGGCCAGCGCGGCCGGCATCCGCGCTGGCTTGCCACAGACGCTGCGGCTTCTCCCCCATGCCCGGCGCCCAGCGCCACATGGCCTCGGGATAGCTGCTGAGCAGGAGTACGCTGCCGTCGGCCAGCGGCCGCATGTCGTAGTAGTCGCCACTGCCGAAGGGCAGCAGGCGTTGCGCTGCGGTCGCGTCCTTGTTGCCGCCCGGCGCCGTCAAGGTCGGTTCGACGATGCGAGCGTCTGCCTGCGCCGGCAGCTGCCAATCACTGGCGTTCACGCCTATCTGCAAGGCAGCACCGGGCAGCTTGCGCACGGCGTCATAAACCGGCGTAAACACCGCCTCCGGCACGCGGCGGCGGCTCAGACGTGGCGAGGGTCCCCCGCCCATCACGTTGAACTCGCGCAGCTGGTCGACGATGCCACCGTTCGGATTTGGCCAGTCGTCGGTTCGGCTCAAGCTGATCGCCGTGGCCGGCTTGCCCAGCGCTTCGTCGACCTGCATCACCCGCACTTCGATCGTGCTTTTGGCGCGGCCGAGCACACCGTGCTTCTGCTCGGCACTGGCCTGCCAGCTGGCGAAGCTGCCCTGCAGTTCGGCCAGTTTGTCGCTCATTGCATCGACCGTTGGGTCGCGCTGCAGGCGCTGCTCGCGTAGCGGCAGTTCCCCGGCCAGCAGGGCGCCCTGCTCCACCGCCGTATGCAATGCCGGCATGCGGTAGCGACGGATGAACTCGGCCTTCAGTTCAGGACGGCGCGCGATCAGCACATTGCCCCAGCCGTGATCCATGTAGGCCACGCGGGTGCGCTGTACTGGCGCATTGAATTTGCCCAGCGGTGCCAGGCTGGCCTGCACCACCGGCAGCACCTGCTCGAACGGCAACGCCACCAGCAGTTCCACTCTGTCCAACGGGCGTTGCTGTTTGGCCAGCAACGGCGCCTGCAGGGCTGACGGCAGGCCTTTCTCTGGCGCCTGCTGCGCGGTCGGCAACATCTGCCAGTTTGCCGGTAAAGGCGCGGCAGAGGCCCACAATGAGGAGGTGATGCCAACCAGGCACAGGATCGCGCGGCAGGCGCTGGTGTTTGTCATGGGTCTTCCTTGATGGTGCGGTGACCGGATTCTTCGGGGCTGTATGTATTTATGGGTCCCCTGCCCTCACCCCAACCCCTCTCCCGGAGGGAGAGGGGCCTGTAGTGCCGAGCCATGCTCGGCAGGGGCTTCACCGCTAAAGCCTCAAGCGCAGGATCGCTGCGCTCTAAAGCAGAAGCTGCCCTCACCCCAACCCCTCTCCCGGAGGGAGAGAGGCCTGTAGTGCCGAGCCATGCTCGGCAGGGGCTTTACCGCTAAAGCCTCAAGCGCAGGATCGCTGCGCTCTAAAGCAAAAGCTGCTCTCACCCCAGCCCCTCTCCCGTGAACGGGAGAGGGGCTTGTAGTGTCGAGCCATGCTCGGCAGGGGCTTTACCGCTAAAGCCTCAAGCGCAGGATCGCTGCGCTCTAAAGCAAAAGCTGCCCTCACCCCAGCCCCCGCTCCGCGCCCCGGCCCTTGCGCTGGCGCAAGGGCGTTCGATGGGCAGCGAACCTGTGGTTCGCACCCTGCCCCTCTCACCCCGTGAACGGGAGAGGGGCTTGTAGTGCCGAGCCATGCTCGGCAGGGGCTTCACCGGTAAAGCCTCAAGCACAGGATCGCTGCGCTCTAAAGCAGAAGCTGCCCTCACCCCAACCCCTCTCCCGCAAGCGGGAGAGGGGCTTCAAACCCTTCAAGCCTTACTTGCGCTCTGCCGCACTCGCATCACGCGTCGCGCGGAAGCTCTCTTCCGGGCTCCAGTTCGGCCAGTCGCGCGAGTTGGCCAGCTTCTCGCCCAGGGTGTACAGCACTTCCAGGTCACGTGCTGCACCCGCAAAGGTCCAGTCGGCCTGCCATTCGTCACCCTGCTGGTGGTAGCGCTTGGCGGTGTACTCGTCGGAGGCCTTCTTGCCGGCGGCGACGCCGCCGTCGATCCAGTCCTGTCCCGCGCCATACGACAAGGCCGGCACGCCGCGCTTGGCGAACGGGAAGTGATCGGAGCGGAAGAACAGGCCGGCTTCCGGCTTGGTATCCGGCGTGTAGCGGATGTCCCAGCCCTTGGCCACGTCCTTGAGCTGGTCCAGCAGTTCGACCTTGGCGGTACCGTAGATGCCGAAGTCACGCGACGGGCTGTACGGCGACATGCCGTCCATGTTGATCACGGCAACGGTCTTGGCCAGCGGATACAGCGGGTTGCTGGCGTAGTACTCCGACCCCAGCAGGCCCTTTTCTTCCGCTGTCACGGCCAGGAACAGCACCGAGCGCTGCGGCCTGGGCTGGGTGGCGAAACCACGCGCCAGCTCGACCAGTGCGGCGGTACCGGAAGCGTTGTCCATCGCGCCGTTGAAGATGCGGTCGCCGCGTGCATCCGGCTCGCCGACGCCGATGTGATCCCAGTGCCCGGAGTAGATGACGGTTTCATCCGGGTAGGTGCTGCCTTCCAGGCGCGCGACCACGTTGTGCGAGGTGATGACTTCGTTCTTGACCTGGTAGCTGGCCGAGAAGGCTTCACCCTTCAGCTCCACCGGCTGGAAGTCGCGCGACTGCGCCTGCTTCTTCAGCGTCTCGAAATCCAGCCCGGCGCGCTTGAACAGATCCACCGCCAGATCACGCTGGATCCAACCTTCCAGCGCCGGGTGCGCCTCGGCCGGGTTCTGCCGGACCACGTCGAACATGGTGTTGGTATTGGAGCCGGCGACCGTCGCCCAGCCATAGGAGGCGGGTGCGGTTTCGTGGACGATCAGCACGCCGGCGGCGCCCTGGCGCGCACCTTCTTCGTATTTGTAGGTCCAGCGGCCGTAATAGGTCATCCCCTTGCCGTCGAAGTCGCCGGCGCCGGTCTCGAAATCCGGGTCGTTGATCAGCACCACGGCGATCTTGCCCTTCAGGTCCACGCCCTTGAAATCGTCCCAGTTGCGCTCCGGCGCCTTGACGCCATAGCCGAGGAACACCAACGGTGCATTGCTGATATCCACGGCACTGGCACCGTTCATGGCTGCGCGCACGGCGATTTCCTGGCCCTGGGTCAGGGTCTGTGGCTTGCCCTGGCTGCTCAGCGACAGCACCGGCTTGCCGACGATGTCGCCCTTCAGCAGCGGCACCGCCTGGGTCCACAGGCGCTTGCCGTCCTGCAGGTCACCCCCCGGCTGCATGCCGGCGGCGGCGAACTGCCTGCTCAGGAAGGCGATGGTCTTTTCCTCGCCAGCGGTGGCCGGGGAGCGGCCTTCATAGGCGTCGGAGGCGAGCTCGCGAACATCGGCCGAGATGCGCGCGCCATCAAACTTGGGCGGGGCAGCCATCAGGGCTGTGGATACCGACATCGCCAACAGGCTGATTACGACTCGTTTCACGCTGTACTCCAGTGGTAAGGCAACCCCCGGAGTGTAGCCAGCCCAGCTCGCCCGTGTGCAGTGTCTTAGTGCAGGGTTGCCGCACGGCCCAGCAACGCCTCGCGCTCGCGCGCATTGCTGCTCAGCGCCGCGGCCTGTTCGAACGCCTGGCGTGCTTCTTCGGCACGCCCGAGCCGCGCCAGCAGGTCACCGCGCACAGCCTGCAACGGCGCGTAGCCTTGCAGCTGCGGATCATCGACCAGCGCCTGCAGCAACGGCCAAGCCGATGCCGCACCATGGGCCTGCGCCACCGCCACCACCCGGTTGAGCTCAACCACGGGTGAGGGCATCACCTCCGTCAAGCGCGCATACAGCACGGCGATGGCCTGCCAATCGGTCTGCTCGGCCAGCCTTGCGCGTGCATGACAGGCGGCGATGCCAGCCTGCAATACATAGGCGTCATCGGCACCGCCCAGTTTCGTTGCCTGATCCAACGCCGCTTGCCCGCGCGCGATCTGCAGCCAATCCCAACGGCTGCGGTCCTGCTCCAGCAGCAATACCGCCGAACCATCAGCGGCGGTTCGTGCACGCAGGCGCGAGGCCTGCAGCTCCATCAAGGCCAGCAGGCCGAGCACGGGTACCGTGTTGGGCATCAACCCGGCCAGCACCCGGCACAGCCGCAGCGCCTCTTCGCAGAGCGCCGGCCGCATCCAGTCCTCACCGCTGCTTGCCGCGTAGCCCTCGTTGAACACCAGGTAGACCACGTCCAGCACCGACTGCAGGCGTGGCGCCAACTCCTGCAAGCGGGGCACTTCGAACGCCACCTTGCGCTCGGCCAGCAGGCGCTTGGCGCGGACGATGCGCTGGGCGATGGTGGGTTCGGGAACCAGGTAAGCACGGGCGATCTCGGTGGTGCTCAAGCCACATAGCAGACGTAGCGTCAGCGCGACCCGAGCATCGGCAGGCAGTTCGGGATGGCAGGCGACGAACACCAATCGCAGCAGATCGTCACCGATGTCGTCCAGATGGTCGGACTGGTCCGCGCCCATGCTGTAGTCCTGCTGTTCGTCGATGATCTGCGCCTGCCGCTGCGCATGCAGGCGCCGTTGCCGCAGCCGATCGATGGCCCGCCGCTGCGCGGTGGCCATCAACCAGGCGGCGGGGTTGTCGGGAATACCCTGTTTGGGCCAATGCTCCAATGCCGCGACCAACGCGTCCTGCGCCAGTTCTTCAGCGCTGTCGAGATCGCCGAGCATGCGCGCCAGGCGCGCTACCAGACGTGGTGACTCCATGCGCCAAAGCGTGTCGAGCAGTCGTTGCAGTTGTGGATCGTTCATAGGGCGCGATCAGAGCATCGCGGTTCGACTGCCGCAAGTGCGGAGTGCGGTGTTGCAGGGGCGGCGTCAGCCGCGAAGCTGGTGATGCATACGATCAGGGAAACGTCCTTCACCGGGGCGCAAAACAAAAACCACCCCCTCCCCAACCCTCCCCTCCGCCTGCGGCGCAAGGGAGGGAGCAGAGCCTCCCTTTGGCTACGCGCAAGGGAGGGAGCAGAAGCTCACAACTGCACGAACGGCTTGAACCCGCCCCAGAACATGCGCTTGCCATCGAAGGGCATGTCCTTCGGTCCCATGCCGGCCAATCGTGGATCGGCCATCGCCTTGGCATTGACCTTGTCGCGGTGCGCGCGCGAGCGGAACACCACGTAGGCGAACACCACCACCTCGTCTTCCTTCAGTTTCACCGCCTGCGGGAACGAGGTGCGCTTGCCCGGCTTCACGTCCTCGGCCACCGCCTCGACATAGGCCAAGGCGCCATGTTCTTTCCACACCTTGCCGGCCTTGCGCGCGATGCGCTTGTAGTCATCGATTTTCGCGCTGGGTACCGGCAACACATATCCATCCACGTAAGCCATGATCGTCTCCTGGTTATTGGCCCGGTTCGCCATCCATATGGGCGATTTCCCACAGGTGGCCGTCGAGATCGGCGAAGCCGCGCTGGTACATGAAGCCGTAATCACGCGCCGGCATCGGTTCGCTGCCGCCGGCGGCCAGGGCCTTGTCCACCAGCTCATCCACCGCTTGCCGACTGACCGCCGACAAGCAGGTGATCACCTCGGTCTGCTTGCGCGCATCAATCAGCGGTTTGCTGGTGAAGGTCTGGAAGTACGGCTCCACCAGCAGCATCACGAAGATGCTGTCGCTGATCACCATGCAGGCCGCGTTGTCATCGCTGAACTGCGGGTTGAAGCTGTAACCCAGTGCGCCGAAGAAAGCCCTGGAGGCTTGCAGATCACGCACTGGAAGATTGACGAAGATCATCTGCGGATTGCTCATGCTCAGCCCTCCGCCGGCATCGGCTTCATGCAGTTGACCATCCACGGCTTGCCGTAGCGGTCCAGCAACATGCCCCAGCGGTGCGCCCAGAAGGTTTCAGCCAGCGCCATCTGCACCTGCCCACCTTCGGCCAGGGCCGCGAACACGCGTTCGGCTTCCTCGATGCTGTCCACGTCGACGTTGATGGTGGTGGCACTGCCGCCAGCGCCTTGCGGACCATCGGCGGCCATCAGCGTGGCGCCGCCGGCCTCGACCTGGCAATGCGCGATCTGCTCGGGCTGCGGCATCCATGTCCGGGCTCGGCGGCATGTCGCCGTACTTCATTTCCGATACCACCGTGCCACCCAAGGCCTTGGCGTAGAACGCCATCGCCTCGTGGGTCTGGCCGTTGAAACCCAAAAACGGAATCAATTTCATTGTCCTGCTCCTGCTGCTCGGGGTTGGGTTCAGTTGTTGCGCTCGATCTGCTCGCGTAAACGCTGCTCCTGGGCCTGCAATTCCGGGGTGAAGGCGGCGCCGAAATCTTCAGCTTCGAAGAACGGGCGGATCTCCACTTCCACCGCACTGCCGTTAGCCGGGGTGAACGGGGCACGCTTGAGCCACTCCACCGCCTCGTCCAGCGAGCGCACCTGCCACAGCCAGAAGCCGGCAACGAGCTCGCGGGTTTCAGCGAACGGACCGTCGATCACGCTGCGGCCCTCGGCGGCGAAACGCACCCGCGCGGCCTGTGACGTGGGCTTCAAGCCCTCGCCAGCCAGCATGATTCCGGCCTTCACCAGCTCCTCATTGAAGGCTCCCATCGCGGCGATCTCCGCCTCCGTAGGCATCACGCCGGCCTCGGTCTCGGGGGTCGCTTTCACCAGCACCATCACTTTCATCGCCGTGCTCCGTTGCAGGCGGCATGCCCGCTTCACAACAGGTACGACGATCCAACGCAGGCAATCTCGACAACACGCTGGCGCGATTTCATGAACGGATTCATGCGGCATTGCAGCAGGATGGATACGTCATGATGTCCGCGGTCAAACAAAGGCCAGAACGATGAAATTCCTGCTGTTGATCTACATCGACCCGGAACTCCTGCAGACCCTTCCAGGCGATGACTACGACACCTTGATGCGTAGCTGCCTGCAGCACGCCGATGCACTGCAGGCCCAAGGCACGTTGCTGATGTCACAACGCCTGCAACCTCCGGCCAGCGCGCAGACACTGCGCAGCCGGCAAGGCCAGGCGCGGATCACCGACGGTCCCTTCGCGGAGACGCGTGAGGTACTGGCCGGCTTCAACCTGATTGAAGCCACCGATGCGGATCACGCCATGCAGATAGCGCGGCAGTTCCCATGGGCCGCGTACGGCAGCATCGAGGTGCGGGCGGTGGATGACCTGGACGCGGAGCGCCAACGGGTCGGGGCGTGAGGGACTTGAAGCGGATGCGGATCAACCCTGGAATCCCGCATCTACCCATAAAAGACCGGAGCGCACCGCCAAGCGACGGCGCGTTACTAAAGCAACTTGACACCTAAATTACTGTTTTATAAACAAATAACCATTCCATCACCCAAAAATGTGAACCAGAATTAACTTTAAAAAGAAACAGGCGTTATCTTTCGTTCAACTGGCGTTTAGCTCAGCTCCTTGCGGGCTGCCAGTTGACACATCCTTTTCTGGAGAGAGAGATGACCCATCGCAAGGCAATACACCGTGCCGCGTTGAGCGCAGCTTTGAGCCTGTGCATCGCCGGCGCGTACGCGCAAAGCACCACCGGCAGCATCCAGGGCAACATCCCGGTCGAAGCAGGCTCCGCGACCACAGTCCACGTCGCCAACAACAGCGGCTTCAGCCGCACAGTCACCGCTGACGCCAATGGCCGCTACAGCACCGGCGCGCTGCCGGTCGGCGTCTACACCATCACCGTCAAGCGGGGCGAGGAAGTCATCGGCACGCGCAACGTCACCGTGATCGTCGGCTCCAGCGCCGACGGTTCGTTCGGCGCAGGTGGTACAACCAACCTCGATGCGATCACCGTCACCGCCACCGCGCCAGCGGCGATCGACCTGACTACCACCGACACACGCACGGTGATCACCGCCGAGCAGTTGGCGCGCCTGCCATTGCAACGTTCTGCCGAAGCTCTGGCGATGCTGGCACCCGGCGCAGTTGCCGGTGCTGCCGGTTACACCGCGCTGGCAGGACTGGTCTCATTCGGCGGTTCGGGCGTTTCCGAAAACGCGTATTACATCAACGGTTATTTCAGCGGCGAGCCTGTCTCCAACCTGGGCGGTTTCTCCCTGCCGTATGGTGCCATTTCCCAACAGGAAACCTATACCGGCGGCTACAGCGCCAAGTACGGCCGCTCGGCCGGTGGTGTCATCAACCAGATCGGCAAGCGCGGAACCAACGAATGGACCTTCGGCGGCCAGGTGATATGGGAACCGAAGGCGCTGCGCGAGGAATACAAGGATCTATACCTCCCCGACATCGCGTTGCCGGACCAGTACGGCTACGAAGACCCCACACTCGCCGGTTCGCTGTACAGCCGCGGCAAAGGCGAAGAGGCCAGTTCGACCACCTATAGCGCATACGTCGGCGGTCCCATCGTGCAGGACCGCCTGTTCTTCTTCCTGGCCGGCGAAACCAAGAAGAACGAGGACGTCACCAACGCGAACTCACTGGTAACCGCGCGCCGTACCTACTCCGACACGGACAACCCCAAGATCTATGCCAAGGTGGACTGGAACATCACCGACAACCACCTGCTTGAAGCAACGTGGATGAAGGAGAAGAAGGACTACACCGGTTACTACCGCACCCTCGACCTCGAAAGCAGCACAGTCTCTGGCCGCGAAGCCGTCACGCCCACCGAGCAGGAACGCGACAGCGAATACCGCATCTTCAAGTACACCGGCTATCTCACCGATGCGCTGACGCTGAGCGCCACCTACGGCGACAGCGAGTTCACCGCTCGTGACAATCCGTACAAGATCCCGGGCATCGCGCATATCGGCAACCCGCTGCTTCAAAACCCAGCCGCCAATGGCGGCGTTACCAAGTACAGCCGTCTCGCGGGTTACCAGGGCCGCGATGGCGTCAATGACACCAATGGTCTGCGTGCTGACCTGGAATGGGTGGTGGGTGACCACACCCTCAGCCTGGGCGTGGACAACATCAAGTTCGAGGCACACAACGAAGGCACCTCACAGGAATCGGACTACTGGATCTACGCGGTGGCCAATGATCCCACCGCCAACATCAATTCCGCCCTTGGTGTCGGCGCACCGGGTGGCTCAGGCCACTACGTGATCGACCGCGTGTATTTCACCAATACCAGCATGTCGCTGGAGCAGAAGGCCTGGTACCTGGAAGACCGCTGGCAGATCGCCGACAACCTGCTGCTGACCTTGGGCATCCGCAACGACGAGTTCACCAACAAGAACAACTCCGGCGAGGCCTACATGTCCTCCAAGGACCAATGGGCCCCCCGCCTTGGCTTCAGCTGGGACGTCCTGGGCGATGCCAGCCTGAAGGTCTTCGGCAACGCCGGCCGCTACTACCTGGCAATGCCCAACAACGTCGCAATCCGCGGTGCATCGGCATCGACCTACACCAGCGAGTACTACACCTATACCGGCGTAGACGAGAACGGCGCCCCAACCGGCCTGGTCCGCGTACCGGGTGTCAACGGTGGTCCTTCGCCTGGTGCGGTGTCGTCCAACGGCGAGTACGGCACCTCGGTGGATGTACTGTCATTTGCACCGTCGGACCTGAAGAACATGTACCAGGACGAGTACATCCTCGGCTTCGACAAGCAGATCAACGAAAACTGGGTGGCAGGCGTGAAGCTGACCTACCGCGACCTGAAGTCGTCGATCGACGACATCTGCGATCCGTACACCTTCATGGACTTCAACAACCTGACCAACGTCGGGTCCAAGGAGGGCAAGTACATCGCACGCGACAGTGGCGGCAACCACGTTGAAGTTGCCTCCTGCTACATGTTCAACCCCGGCGGCTCCAATACCTTCAGCCTGGCCAACGTCGACGCTGCCGGCAACCACATCGGCGGCCGTACCGATTACAAGATGTCCTCATCGGACTGGGGTTTCAAGAACGGACTGAAGCGTACCTACCAGGCGGTTGACCTGTACCTGGATCATCCGTTCAACGGCACCTGGGAAGGCCGCGTCACCTATACCTATGCCAAGAGCAAGGGCAACAACGAAGGCCAGGTGAAGTCGGAGTTCGGCCAGACCAACATCTCCAAGACCCAGGACTGGGATGCATGGCAGATGATGCAGCACGCCAACGGCTACCTGGCCAACGATCGCCGCCACCAGCTCAAGTGGTTCGGCAGCTGGGCGATCAACCCGGATTGGACCGTGGCCGGCAACCTGCGCATCCAATCGGGTACGCCGATCAGCTGCCTGGGCTACTACAACCCCGATGGCACGATCGACGAAGGTTCGACCGAAGCAGATCCGATCGGCTATGGCGCCTCGTACCACACCTGCTTCGGTGCGATTGCCACGCCCGGTTCCAAGCGCACGCCCTGGACCCGCAACCTCGACCTGAGCGTGGGTTACCGGCCGCAGGCGATTCTCGGTGGCCGGCTTGGCTTCAACCTGCAGGTCTTCAATGTTCTGAATGAAGACAAGCCGCTGCAGGTGGACGTGACCTCCGAAACCGATCCTTACACCGTGAGCAACACCTACCTGCTCCCGCAGGCACGGCAGAGCCCGCGGTTCGTGCGTCTGTCCGCTCAGTTCGACTTCTGAGCCACTGACGCTGACAC
>Ga0308157_10001023_pt1 | contig 67727 bp, 62 predicted proteins | sample PhyBR1_FD_201035 | JGI IMG/M metagenome (GOLD analysis project Ga0308157, IMG submission 201035) | Phyllosphere microbial communities from UC Gill Tract Community Farm, Albany, California, United States - DLSLB.R1 | ecosystem: Host-associated > Plants > Phyllosphere > Unclassified | place: USA... | reverse complement strand
AACTTCTTCAATATGATTATCTGAATAGGTTTTTGTCAATGATCCAGTATTACTCTGTCCATAATGATAAAGATGATTGGCTAAGTAAGCAACTTTCTCGGCATTACAAAACAACTTAATTGCAACCATGAGATCTTCTCCCATATTTTTACCCTCTATAAACTGAATTTTATTCTCAGAAAATAATGATCTCCTAAACAAAAACAACCATAAATTCCACCGCATTGTCCCTGACATCATTTTCTTAATAGCCTCAAAAGATGAATTGAAATAAGGCTGATACATTTTCCTTTCGTTATGTTCGAATGTTAAATACCAGCTAAATCCAACAATATCTAAATCTTCTTTTAGGGCAAAATTTAAGCTTAATTTAATAGTGTCAGCATCAATTTTATCATCTGCGTCAACAAAATAAACAAACTCACCTATTGCAGCATCTAATCCCTTATTACGCGCTGCTGCAACCCCCCCATTATATTCTTGATTAATAATGAGTACATTATAATTAGAATTTGTTTTATATGATTCTAATACTGTTAAACTATTATCTGTACTAGCATCATTGATAAATATGATCTGAAGTTCTTTATAGGTTTGGCTATTTAATGAATCCAAACATATTTTTAGTGTTTTTTCCGCATTATATACAGGAATTATAACCGAAACTAAATCTTTTCTATCCATATTTAACTCCTACAAAACTAGCTTTTATTTAGCTTAACCTCCTGTAGAATTTTATCTACAACATTGATACTCTTGGAATTAAACTTCCTCGCAAACAATTTATCAGATTTCATCAAATATCCAAAATCCTTATCCTCCCAATCTTTAATGATATTTTTTTCCCAATGAATTTCACGCATACAACCCCTACCCTCATCAGATGAATCAAATAATTTGTTCTTAAATGTTGAATTCCAACAAACAGTCTGTATAACGATTTCATCACAGCAAAAAGAATTTTGATAAAGATCGAGTATTTCCGATCTGTTTTTGATTAATAACCTTACTAAATCATTAGTAATGCTGAGCCACTGAGTGCCTTTTTTAAAATTAATGTCTCTTCCCCTTTTATAATTTACAAGTTCCTGAATTCTAATATAGGCAGATCGAATAATTCTTTTAATTAAATTGGATATACTAGGTTCGTCTCTAAAAGACCTAGAAAATAAATGAATCCTTCTAACTTTCCTATCTATTTCTTTCTCCGTATCACCCTGATAAAAACCAATAAACTCTTTTCCTGAATGAGAAGAAAAAAGATTGTGAATATAATCTTGTGATTTTATAGGCATATCTACCCCTGAAAGCAAATGATAATACTCATACTGATCAGTATTTGCTGCTTTACCAAATAGATTTAATTCTGCTTCCATTACAGTTACATCAGCCCATTTGACATCTACTCGATCTTCCAGGATATACAACCGGGAATGATTAGTTTCAATTTTCGGTAGTTCGCTGACCTTTGCATCAATATGAAGAAAAATATCATTTCGCTCATCGTCAATTGTTTTAATCAGACGATCTAAAATCTCAAATTCATTATGTGCTAGAATTAGATAAGCGTGTTTCATGGATTAGCTTTAGTTTTTTCTTCTAGTAAATTAATTAAATTAACGCTTTCAGACGAGAATTTTCTAGCAAATAAACAATTAGACATCAAAATAGTATTTATATCTTCATTAGTATATACTACAGCATTTGCATTTTTGATTTCATGCAGTAACAATCGGTCATTAAATTCAATATCCCACTCTCTTCCTGAATTTAAAAGTTCCGAGGGAATAAAAAATTCATCCCCACACATTGTATAATTATATCTGTTAAGAATATCCTTTTTAATTGACAATAAATATTTTACAGCTTCAGCAGTAATACTAACCCAATTTGAAGCTTTTTGAAATTTAATACCTTGATTCCTTCTAATACCTATGAAATGTTGCATTTGAAGTAATAACCGCCACATTCTTTGAATAATCAAATTATCTGAACCAAAATCTTTCATTAAAAAATTATATCTGTGCATTTTATTTTCTTCCTCATCCGGATTTGAATCCATGGGCATGAATAATTGTTTTCCTCTCTTTAAGGAGAAAAATTCATGTATATAGTTTTGAGAATATAAGGGAAGATGTACCCCTGAAATTATATGAAAAAACTCGTAATTAAATAATCCAATTGCTTTTTCAAATAATAAAAGCTCTGCTTCAATTTGCGAAACATGCCCCCATCGAATATCAACTCGATTATCCAATACAATTAAATTAGATTTTTTTGTACGAAGTAAATCATTTGCAGGTATTTTTGATTTTTTATCAAAATGGATATAAATATCATTCCTTTCATCATCTAGAAAATTAATTAATCTAGACAGAACAGTATATTCATTGTGTGCAATTATCAAGTAAGCATGTTTCATAATTACATACAAATTAAAATTTCCTGTAAATCTTTTGCACTTTATCAATCAAAGTACCACCTATTGCTGTACTATAAAACCTGTATAACCTCAATAGTTTTTTATTTACTGACCATTTTGCTTTTATTTTTTCAGGAAGTTCCCAATAATATTTCCACCATATATCAAATTTCACAGTAAAGCTATTCCATGGTTTATTACCTGTATAGTGAATCGTCCCTCTTTTTTGAACCTCGTCCCATAGAGATTCGGTATATCTTTTTATAAATTCTTTCTTGTATTGAGGTAGGAAGAAAGTCCTGATGCTATTATAAATTGGAGACAATTCCAAGACCTTATCTTTACAATAAATATTTAACACATCCTGATCAGGGAATTGTAAATACGGAACCTTTAGTCCATCTATTAGCTTTTGTGAAAGATTATCACGTCTCATCGATTTGAGGTTCATAAGTAAAAACCCGGAATTAAAATAATAACCCGGTTCACATCCTATTTGTTTTAAATAAGGAATTTGAAAACCAAGTACCGTTTCATATACAGCAGCTAAGTAGTAATCAGACAGCACTATAGTCTCAAACAAATTACCTAAATCATTCCTGACGATAATATCACAATCTAAATAAATAACCTGATCATATTCCTTTAGCAATTCCGGAATTAACAATCTAAAGGAAGCAGCAATTGTGTATCGCTCATCAACATATACGCCCTCTAGGGTTCCATCCAGATTAAAATAATTAAAACTCAATCTCTCCAATGATAAACTCTCCAGTAGTTCCTTTAAATCACTAGGAAGTTCATTGGTTAATAAGCATATAATTTCAAATTTATATTTCGAATCGGAGTTCTTTAAAATTGATGAGATACAGGTTGCCACAGGAACAAAATAATTCTCTGTAAAGGATAAGACTATTGGAATGCTCTTATTCATATTCAAATGGAAAATTTTGCGCTTAAAAAATCATCTTTTCAAAAAGCGTTTGAAACTACCTAAAAAAACATAACCAACTATTGATTAATCTTAATTTACTATTTTTTGTAGCACAATCACCACTAATAAAAAATAAAACAGTCGTGGATTAAAGATTTTTATTGAAAAATCACACCCCCTGCCCTAAAAAACAGATATTTAGTAGGATAAATATCCAATTTATTTTGTAATAACTTTCATTCGAAAATTTAGTTTATTTACAATAGTCATTTCAACTTTTAAATAAAATATACAACCTATAATTATCGAAGAAAGTAACAAACTAATATCCATTAAATTTAAATAAAGGTCAAGATTCATATTTAAAAAATTATTAATTAACATAACCTTCGGTTTGAAAAAAGCCGCGTAATAATGAAGTAAATAAATACTATAAGAAGCATCCCCTATTAATACCATCTTCTTTGTTAAGTAAGAATGTTCGTTAAGTGGAATAAATAAAAAAATCAAAACTAGAATAAATGCGGGAAGACCAAACGCATAAAAACGATCATCAGGGTAGGATTTTATTAAATAAGCTGCCAAGAGACTTATTGCAATAATTCCAACCAATCCAAGATAAGGGCTTATTCGTAAATCATTTTTAAATCTTTCGTAAATAAAATAGGAAATAATACCTAGAGAAAAATTTAATAAAAGCGGATCTCCCATTATATATGAGAAATTGACCCATCCCAATTTTGGTCCTTGAAAATTAAAAACTTGAACATAGATTACAATCGTTAAAATTGCAATTCCACAAGAAATTAATAATTTTCTCTTGACATCAAAAAACAATATCAAAAAGGCTAAAAGGTAATAGAATAGCATTTCATAACACAAGGTCCAGCCAGGACCTAAAACATACTTATAATCAGGATCATCGGTGAAAGAAGGTAGTAGTGTGAGATTTCCAAAATAAAAGTATAAATCTTTAAAACCTTCAGCTTTTATATTGAAAAGTAACAAGGGTATAGCAATAATCAAGTACGTTGGAAATATCCGAATTAATCGCTTAAGGATAAACACTGTGGAATTCTTTATTTTATCATCAAAATTCAATTTAACAGTCAAGCTCATAATAAATCCACTTAACACAAAGAATACATCAACGCCATATTCACCTAAATTCACAAACCATTTTGGTAACCAACCATCATTCCAAATATGACATATTGCTACGAGTATAGCGGCATAAGCTCTAAGAATTTGTAAAGAAAGAATTTTATTTTTCATCTATTTAAATTTCAAACATTAACCTTGTATTTATTAGTAAAATAAATAGATGTTATTTCAAGATTTTATCCATAATAAACCGTAGACACATAATAATTTTATCCTTTCGCTTTAGCAATTCACATTTTTTAATTAACCCAATCCGTTTAAAAGACAGGTACTTAACTGAAATATTATAATAATCATATATTAGCTTAGTATAAAGCGAATCCTTTTGTATACAACTAAGACAAAATTCTTCAATTTCATTATCAGGGGTTTTATATTTAATACCAAAAAGAATCTTATATAACGACCTAATAGCCTCAATTTTTTGTTCGTATTTTGTAGGATCATTAGAAAGATGAATATTAGAAACTCTAAAACTGAATAACATTTCATTAGTATTAGCCACACCATTTTCAGCCAGTTTTATGGTAGAAATTATATCAGTTCCAAATGCAGAAGGTAGATTGTCGAATAATTGCCTTTGTATAGTTCTAGCCTTAAATAAATAATTTCCAATACAAACGAAAGTTGTACCTTTTAACCAACTATACACAAGTTCGATTTGAGAACATCTTTCAGGTAGAATACCATCAATGTCAATTAATTTTCCCGTATCATTTATTACCGACACTCTAGACCTAATTAAATCAACCTCCGGGTATTTATTAATGAGTTTAATACATTCAGAATTAAAGTTTTCGTGATATACATCATCGTCAGATGCTAATACTAAATAATCTCCTTTAGCATATCCTATGCTTTTATTCCATTGTGCTACCAAATCATTTCTCCCTATGTTGTGTGAATTCTTGTAATAACTTATTCTTAAATCGTCGAATTGCGAAACTATACTATATAAATCCTCTGGAGAATTGTCATCAACAATTATTAGTTCCAAATTTGAATAACTCTGCCCAAGAATACTTATAATAGCTCCTTTTAAATATTTCGACTTATAGGCGGGTAAAACATATGAAATAAGCATATATTAAATTATTTGTATAAAATAATTTCACTGAAACTATAAATGCGGACATTTTAATCCCAAAATGTTTTAATCCTTATTTAAAACAAAGAATATATTAGTGTGATATTATATTTTATTTCTTAATTACAACTTTAGCTGGAATGCCAACAACAGAAACTCCATCTTCTATGATAGAATGAACCACGATGGAACCTGCTCCAATTTTGACATCATCTGCAATTTCTATATTCCCTAAGATTTGCGCACCTTGTCCGATATCAACATTGTTTCCTATTAATGGTAAACCATCATCGTCATTCCCTTTATTGCCTATACAACAATTCCCATGGATTGTACAATTTTTGCCAATTCGCGCTTTGGGATTTATAATTATTGAACCATAGTGAGCAATATGAAGTCCTAATTCAAAACACCCGCTTGGTATAAATATTCCCAACTTCCTTCCTAAAACATTTTTCTTACGGAAATAATAATACTTTAATATTTTATTAACTCGTATATAAGTATAGTATTCTTCTGATCTTAAAGCCTTAATATATGACCTTAACCAATACTGTTCTGTACTAAGGAGATAATCCAGAAAATATTCCTTGGAAAAAAAAGTAGGATAATACATTCTATCCCCTTCAACATAACTCTTTTTGAGCGCCCTATAATTTTTATTATTCATAAGACAATAATCTTAATAACAGATGATTAATAAATCAATTTGATACAATTGTACCAATAACACTATTTTTCTTCAAAAAACCATGTTTAATAAATGATTTAATCAAAAGCCTATCTCCTGATGTTAGTTTTATAATTGGTAGATCTTTATTATATGCAACTCTACAGAGTACATAATTTATGGAATAATTCACCCACCTAAAAGATTCCTGTATTAAAAATGCACTATCTTCCGATCTCTTAATAAAAATGTTAAAATCCTTATAGTCTCGAAGTGCAATCTGCTGTGCTAAATATATCAACAGATATTCCGGCCTATTAATCTTCTGTTTAATTATATTGTAATCAACTTTTTGGCTTATCAATTCAAAATATGCTTTGCTTCCAAGTTTAGCCAGAGGCGTCAATTCTTCAAGCCATCTTTTTATTAGCGGATTTTTGGGTTTACTACTTAAAAACCATGATTCTATTACAGGATAATTAAAATCTTTAGTTGAAGTTTCTTTATAATATCCAATTAAATCATAATCCACTTCTTCAAAAGCCTTTTCTACCCAAACAAAATTTTCGTAGAAGATAGTAGTTGCATCAACCCAAACTCCTCCATACTCGTATAATAACATCAATCTAAGCAAATCAGTTTTATTTGCTATTGGCATTTCACCTTCTATGATAAAGTTAGGTAAGTATTCTTTTATCATTCCTTTATGCAGGAGATTTAATTTATAATCTTTATTTAGAGAAGCGGTTTTATTAATTATTTTTTGAATGTATTCCGGTATCTCTTCATCCTCCCAATAAACCCATATTATTTTAGGAAATCCTGTCTTAATAAAAGAAGTCTCTTTATTTTTAATATTTAATATGTGTTCACCTTTATATTCAGGCAATTCATTACGTGAATTAATATTTAATATTAAGCACTTAATAAACATAAGAAAGGAAATGAATTCTTCTTTTAAGCTTGACATCTTCTATTATTTGAATAAAATATTTTTTCTTTTTAGTTTTTCCTTAATAATATTAAAAAACAAAAGTTTATCATACTTTAAAGCCTTAGTTAAATAAAAGTATTTTTTTAAATCGGAATATCTTGAATTGAAGTATAATCGCATATAAAATCCCTTAATACTTTTGTCTAAAGCTGAATTATATGCTCTTTTATCATAAGCGTTTTTAATTGCTTTTAAATGATCTATAAATTTTAAAAAGAAATGATTGTTCTGCGTTTGATTGGTTAACCCGCCCTGATGGCGTCTATAGGTTGAAGTATATTCTTTCATTCCATAACCTTTGCCAAAAGATAGAGCATATAAAAATAATGGCGTATCACCATACATGAAATTATGCTTTTTAAAAAATAAACTAAAATCACTCATTTTTTTAGAATTTCTAATTAAAAACGTAGATGTATGTGCTATCCAATCTGCTAAAATTTCTTCCCCCTTATATTCTCTAGATTCACAAACTGGTTTTAATTCATTTTCTTGATTAAACTTTCCACTTTCAATTAATACTTGAACATTTGAGAAAACAATAGAATACTCTTCATTATTTCTTAAAAAATCAACTTGATGATCAAGTTTATATGGATTTGACCAGAAGTCATCCCCTTCACATATAGCAATAAATTCACCTTTAGCCTGATCAATTAGCCAAAGAAAATTATTTATTGCGCCTAAATTTTTTTCTTGTTTTACATATCTGATTTTAATATTTGTCGGTAAATCAATTGACTTCATAAAATCCTCGATTAACTCATGAGTTTGATCTGGTGAAGAATCATTTGAGATTGTCAATTCGATATTTCCATTAAACTTTTGATTTAAGACACCAACTATAGCCTCTAAAATAAAGTCCTCATGACCATAAGTGGTCATTAATACTGATACATCGATTAATTCATCTTTTGTTTCCATTCTTCTAGACAATCGGCCTAATTAATTTAATAGAACGAGATATTTAAAATATTAAAAGTCAATAAAATAGCACACATTTTACACTAAATGGCACTGATCTAACATTTCGTGGATATCTTCTTTTGTATTAAACATTAGTGCATCTAAAATCGAAAGACCAGGTTCAAATTCACGGTAACCTTGCTTATAATTTTTTAAATCTACTTTATGAAAACATAAATCAATGTCTGCTGCCAAATACTTATCCTTATTAAAAAAGGACTGACCTCCAATAGGATTAATATAGGTGAGATTTGAACCAATCGATTTACAAATATTTAATGCCCATTCATCCGAATCCAGAGGTTTCTCTATGGTAAGACCCATTTCTGAAAAAATAGCTATTTCCCTCTTAATCCCTAAATAATTACATAATTCGGTTAAAATATGCTTATTCAAAGTGGCAATATTCTCAAAGTCTTTTGCAAAAATTTTCTTCAATAATTCAATAGTTTGTTGATAATAAGGCGCAATTTTTTTATAAATAACTAATTGATCTAAAATCTTTTCTCGCCATGGTTGAGAATTATCTAAAATGCAATCTTTAATTAATGTGGATCTGCCATTACTCTTTTTAAGTGGCACTTTTATATACAGCCAACCTTCCCTTTGTTTTAATATTCTATTTCTTTCGATCCATCCTTGCCGAATAAACTGAACTGTATCTAATAAGATAAATCTGTCAGTATGTTTTATTAAACTGATATAACCTAAATAGGGGAAAAAATATGGTTGCATTACACCTATTTTCTGTCTTTGCATAACAATACATTCTAAATTTTATTAATTGTGTTTGTGTGTTATTAATGATTAATTTTTATAAAACAGTCGTTATTTCAATCATGTTTTAAAGTACTTTGAATAAGAATCAAATTTTATTCGATTTAATAATTTTTCCAGGAACGCCCACCACAGTACAGTCATCTGGTATATCTTTATTAATAACAGAGCCTGCACCTACTATTACTCTATCTCCGATAATTACATTTGGCAGGATAGTACAATTTGTACCTAAAAAACTCAAGTCTCCTATTCTACAATTTCCTGATATCGAAACACCAGGGCAAATTTCCACAAAATCTCCTATAACTACGTCGTGTCCAATTGAGCTCATTTGATTCACCAAAACTCCTTTACCAATTTTTATATCATTTGTTATTACTGAGTGGATCATAATGTTCGTCCCCACTCCTATTGTTATTCCAAAAGATCCAATGTGACTTTTTTTAGAAATAATAGTATGTGGTATTCCTCCTAACATTTCTAATTTTTCACAATTCATTTTTCTTAATGTTGGCCCACCTATTCCTATTGCAAATCTGTCATCGACATGTTTAAAATATGACTCAGCTTCATTGAAACTTCGGATTATAGAAAATTCATTATACAATTTTGGTGGTAAATCTATCGATACATCATCGTAGAAGACCAAGTCATCTCTATTTTCTTTCTCTAAACAAACTTCAAGTATTTCCTTTGCTAGTCCTTTCGCTCCAAAAATTAACATCTATTAATTATTTTGTATACGTAAAATTAATCGACAGATCCAATCAATTTCATCATCTGTCAATTCATAATATAAAGGTAAACATAATACTCTTTTAGAGATATCATCAGTCACTTCAAGCAGCAATGGATCTAAATAAGGAAGATTTGAAGCCAGGCTTGGATAAAAATAACGACGGGTAAAAATTTCCGCCTTATCTAATTCCGATTTTACCTTAAGCAATAATTCTTCTGATTCTAGAATATAGGCTAAATAAGATCCATTTTGGTTCGAATTTATATGCCAAGCAGGTCGTTTGGCTTTAAATCCTTTTAGATTGTCTTCATATTTATTACATATATCGAGTCTTCTATTAATAATTCTATCTAACCATTTAAAGTTAACTAAACCCATTGCCGCATGGAATTCTGAATTCTTACCATTAATACCTAAATCGGAAAAGCTGCTATATCCTGAAATACCAAAATTGCGCATCTGAGCCATTTTTTTTAGCAAATTTGGGTCTTTCGTAATGATTAGTCCGCCTTCAACACTATGATAGAGTTTAGTCGCATGTAGACTACATGTAGAAATATCTCCATATTCGAAAATTGATTTTCCATTAACTTTTACCCCAAATGCATGTGCTCCATCGTAAATAACTTTTAGATTGTGTTTCTTAGCAATACGATCAATCATTTCAACATCACATGGGTTACCATACACATGAGTAGCCAGAATGGCGGAAGTATGTGGAGTAATCGCTTCCTCGATTTTGGAAGCATCAATATTTAAAGATGTTGGATCTATATCAACAAATCTAGGAGTACATCCTTCCCAAACAATGGAAGAAGTCGTAGCAACAAAGGAAAATGGTGTCGTTATAATCTCTCCATGTAAGCCCAAAGCCTTGATAGCCATCTGTAGGGCAACAGTACCATTCGTCACATACAATAAATGATTTAATCCTAAGAAATCTTTTAAAACCATCTCTAATTTGCTTGCGAGAGGTCCCATATTAGTAAGCCAATTTCTGGTCCAAATACCATCTAGATAATCCTTATATTCATTTATTGGGGGTATAAATGGTTTTGTTACTGGTATCATGTTTATTTAAAATCTGTGGGAAAATTAAATAAACATCATCTTAAATCCATCAATTTACTCCATTATAGTTCTGTTTGTAGGACTTCCTTGACAACCTCTAGATACTGATGACCGAACTTTAGATCTGGCTCTAAATGATTGCCTTCTGCCCATTCATTCCATGATTTAATAAATACAATACGATTCTCAGGATTATATTTATTAACCTTACGCACCGCATTCCTCATGGCTTTCTTAAACAAAGCAGGTGTAGAATTATGCAATACAAATCCATTGACTCCGCTTCTCGGACTATTATCCCAATTTGGGATTACTGTTGGATAATAAATATTATCACCTGCATCCTCATTGAATTCCTGAATAGCGTCTTTATAATTATAAATCCGCGTTGGTTTTTTAAATATCCTCTTATAATATTTATTCAGTCTACTTGTTTTTGCTCTTCTATACAGGTCTACAAGCTTATTAGCAGATCTTAAATAGCTATCTTTCGTATGAACAGCTGGTGTTAATGCATCAAATCCATACTCTTTAGTATTCCAATCCGGATCAACATTTGTTGCTACTAAGTGTAGTCCTTCAAGTCCATTTTCTTTAGCCAATTCTCTGAATACTTTAATAAATAGTGATAAGTCAGGAATATCCATAGGCTTATATACCATAAATAATGGTTTTCCATCTACTTTAAAATATCTAGAGTCTTTGAAAGCTGGTAAAATTGTGTAAAAATGATTTATATAATCTTCCTTTCCAGGATAAACCTGTTCAACTAGTACAGTTTTGGGATTACCATGCCATATTCCACTCCAACTTTCATTTGCCCAAGCCAAACAAAACGGGAAATCAGGTTTACCACTCTTTATCACCTCTTCAAAGGGACGTTCAAGGATCCTTCTACCATTTCCAAACCAATAATGCCAATAGCAAAATGCCGAAATATTATACGCTTTAGCCAAGTTTGCCTGGGCTTCCCTAGTTTCCGAAACACGTAAATCATAAAATCCTAAATCTGCCGGAATATGAGGTTGATAATGACCTTTAAACATTGGTCTTGCCTTCGCAACGTTAGTCCACTCTGTAAACCCTTTTCCCCACCACTCATCATTCTCAGGAATTGGGTGAAATTGTGGCAAATAAAATGCAATTGTTTTAACGTCTTTCATAGTATATTTGATGTTAGAAAGAACCTTTTGTATAATTTAACTTTCAAAATGATCGAAATTATTGACAAAAATTCTTCCAGAAATCTTAGAAATAAGGTCAGGCACCTCATTATATTATTTTTATTCTTTTATATAGAAATCCCTCTACACAAGTTTATATCATTTAAATTTAAATGTGCCAATGAGAATTTTTCGTTAATTAAGGTTTTTCATTTTTATCCTTTGTTTTAATAAGATCAAGAACTATAAATAATTCTTTAGAACGTAATAAAAATGCTAGTCCAAAATAAGTTGATAAATACAAAGAGACAGAAACAATTAATCTCCATAAATCAGTATATTTAAATAATAAATAATTATCTATTAAATAAATCAATGCACCTATAGTCAAAGCTTTAAATATACTTGGGAATATATCTAACAATTGATTAATTACAGAATAATCTAAGAATTTTGAGGTATAATGAGTATTTATAAATACCGTTACTATTGAAATTATCACACTTCCCCAAACCAATCCAATCATACCAAATGGCAGACATGATAGAATAACAATAACGATGACTATTTTTTTTATAATTTCTATTTTGAGATATAAATCCGATCGCCCCTTAGCCTGTAAAATATTCAAGTTATAGGCATGAATTGGGTAAAACAAACCACCAATTGATAATATTTGAAAATAACGTACAGAAGGCATCCATTTCTCTGTTAATAAAAATCTAATTAGAGGTTCTCCCATCACCACCATTAAAACTGATAATGGTGCAATTAAAAACATAACAACCAAAATAATATTTTTATAGTATTTTTTTAAAGCGACATCATCATCCGCTAATTTAGCAAATAAAGGATATGTTACTCGGTTCAAAGCTCCGGCAATATTAGTAATGGGTAATTGTTTTAAGGAGTCAGCTCGATTATAGAAACCTAATTGAGTTGGTGAAAATTTCTTTCCGATTATAATATTGTATAAATTATTAAAAATAGTATCTAATAAGGATGAAGCCGTCATTTTAACACCGAAAGTAAAATGATATTTAAACTTTTCCATATCAAAAGTAAACGTTGGTCTCCAATCGCTATATAACCAATACTGTAAAGTATATACAAAGTTTTGTATTAAAGAGGAATATATTAAAGACCAGACACCAAAACCATGTGTTGCAAAATAAATTCCTGATATGCCACCCGCAACCATAGAAGGAAGCTGAATTTTAAATGCAGTTTTAAACTGCATTTCTTTAATGACCTTCGTAACTTGTACACCGGCAAATGAGTCAATAATTAATATTATGGCATAGGTTCTTATTAATGGAGTTAGCACAGGGATTTCATAGAAATCAGTAACTAAAGGGGCAATAAAAAATATTATGGTGTAAAGTATTAAGCTTACTCCAAAATTAAACCAAAAGACTGTAGACAAATCCTGTTCGTCGATTTGTTGTGCTCTTATTAAACTACTAGTTAAACCCCCATTGATTATAACAGCAGCAATATTCATAATTACCCCATACAAGGCAATGGTTCCAAAATCAGAGGGTAATAATGCTCGGGCTAAGACCAGATTAATTATAAAACCTATAATCTGAGACCCAAACTGTTCCGCGAAAACCCAAAATACCCCTTTTGCAGCCTGTTCTTTTAGCCCCATTACTTATAATTCCATTATTTAATTTTAAATATGAAAATTTTATTTCAATTACCAAATTCTGTGTTTAACATCCTCCTTAATCCTTCCTCCATGGTAAAAGGCGGAACAAACCCTGATGACATTGCTTTGGTTGAGTCATATTTCGTAACTGCGCAAAACTTCTTTACGCGAACGGAACTAATGATTAGCTTTTTTCTACTCACATACGCTAGTAAATCAAACCCATAGCCACCTAACATACCAAGCCAATATGGTATATGTGTCGTAGGTATATTCTTGTTCAATATCTCTCCTGTATGATATACCAAATCATTAGTTGTAAAATCAGGCTTATCAACATAATTGTATACATTATATCCTTGCCTTTTCTCTTCAATCAAGAACTTTAAAAATGCAATTACATTCCCAACATACGACATAGATTTTTGGTTTTTACCATCACCAATCATCATAAATTTTCCGGAAGCTATTTGGTTCAATAAATTAAAAACATTCCCTCTGTTTCCTTCACCAAAAATCACTGTGGGTCTTACTATATTGATATTCCAATTCGAATGAGTCTTATACCATTGCTGAAGAACCAGCTCTGCTTCCCATTTACTTTTGCCATAATGATTAAATGCATCGGCAGGGAAAGATTCATCAGGATTATCTTTGTCTAATCCATAAATAGCAACTGAACTGGTAAAAACAATCCTGCTGATTCCATTTATTTCCATCGCCGCCAAGGTATTTTTCATTCCTTGCACATTGACATCATAGTATAATGAGGTTGGGGAGACGTCATCCCTATGTTCTGCGGCCAATAAAATCACAACATCCTGACCTTTTAATAAATTAATCAACTGTTCTTTATCCATCACATTCCCTATTCTGGTAATTTGTGGAAAATCAGCACTCTCTTGTTTATCAATATTGATAAGGTTGTAATTTGATGTCTCAAATAATTTTTTTAATAGTTTGCTACCTACAAAACCTGATCCACCGATAATGGCTATATTCATCTATAAAAATAAAAGTTATATCTGTTCATTAAAGGAATATGGTAATTTTCCATCTTTAATTATATCTTTTTCCTTAGCTCTTTCGATCCCACTTTCCTGCTTCAATTTTTTTTTACTTACAACATAATTAAAGACCAATGTCAATAAAAACCAAAGAACTAAATCAAGAAGAACAACAATATTATTACTAATGTATTGTACTGAGACAATATTAAAGGCACAGAAAAATAAAGAAAGTCCAATAATTGACATCATTGCTTTCTTATGAGACATTCCTGAACGTAGTAATTTGTGATGTAAATGGCTACGATCGGCCTTAAATAAAGGTAATCCTTTAAACCATCTAATAAAAATTACTCTTACAACATCAAATACCGGAACAATTAAGGTAGAAAATGCAACCACTATAGCACCCTCAGAAAATGGTTTAATACTTTTATTATTCATCGCAAAACTGATCGCTAAAAATGCCATTGTATAACCTAAGGTCATACTCCCAGTATCTCCCATAAATATCCTTCTTCTTCTTTTTGAAGCTCCAAATACGTTATAATAAAAGAATGAAATCAATATTCCTGTAGTTATAAAAGCCAATAATGCGTGTATCCAGGCATGATAATAAGCAAATAAAGTCCCTAAAACCAAACAACCGACACCAACAAGACCTGAACATAAACCGTCTAATCCATCGATTAAATTAATAGCATTTATAATGAGAACTACTACAAATATTGTCAAAGGGATTCCAATCCAAAATGGCAAATAGGTTAAAAACAATAATCCATATAAATCATTTATCCAAAGTCCTGATAAAGGAAACAAACAGGCTACTAAGATTTGAGCTACAAATTTCCATTTATAACTTACCCCTATTAAATCATCAGCTATTCCTATTATATATAGAATTACTAAACCACAAATCAACATGATAAACGTAGGAAACACTTCCCAAGTCACAATTTCTAAATTTATAAAGTTTATCTTATAAACTAAGACCACCGTAATAGCTAATAAACAACACTGAATGGGCACAAAAGCAACACCCCCTAATCTTGGGATGATATTTTGGTGAACTTTTCTGTCGTCCACTGGATCAAACAACCGCTTTCTATAGGTTATTAACATAATATAGGGGATAATAATCTTCCCTAATAAAATTGCTAATAAGAACGGTACCAGTAGAATAATAAACTCCATCTAATTTTGTTTACGTGTTAAATAGCGTGATTGATAATTAAATTATCCAAGCTAAATCCATATTAATTCGATACAAATTTAAGACAATATTGAAGGGGAACAGATCGAATTATCTATTTATACGGTAGTATTTATTAATTTGTAGCGCAAACCTTACAGCTTGATTTCCAAATACAATTGACGAAATCTATCTAAATTAAATCTGTATCCTGGTGATTTTTAGACTTTAAAAAAAGCTCATCAAATAAACTTTAAAATGTCAAAATATAAAAGTAAGGTCAACAAATTATCGTATAAATATTATCACTTTCAATATAAAAAAAACAAACACTTATTTTGAAATATTTTATTGTTTAAATATTAAAATATAGAAAAAGTTACAATTGAATGTAATTTTCAATATTTTCTTAATAAATCAAAAAAAGACATAAAAACCCCTTTTAATTGTCTAAACAACGATTTTCCTCGTCTTTCAATAAAAATCATTAAGAATTATAGGTAACAAATCCTGAATCAAGCTTGATAAAAAATACATTTTTAATAATTTAGCCCCGCAAATTTCACAACTATTCAAATAATTAAACGTTTTAAAAATGAATGTATTAAAACTTGCTTTTTTATCAACAGTTTCTCTTGTAACTTTTCAAGCCTTTGGACAAGAAACAACTGAAACTCAAGAAGTACCTGTTGACAGCACAAAAGTTTGGACTATTAAAGGGGAAAACACTTTTTTAATTAATCAAAGTTCGTTTTCTAATTGGGCTGCTGGAGGTGTTAACTCTATGGCAGGAAACCTAATTTTCAATTATGATTTCAACTATAAAAAAGACAAATGGAGTTGGGATAACAAATTAATCGCTGCCTACGGACAGACTTATCAAAAGGAAACAGATTGGAGAAAAAATGACGACCGCTTCGCTCTTAATAGTTTATTAGGTTATCAGGCAGCGGAGAGATGGTTATATACCTTTTTCTTAAACTTCAACACCCAATTCGCTAACGGTTATGAATATGACGGAACCACCCGAGGCCAAAAAATATCTGCTCCTTTTGCTCCGGCATTTTTAAGTTTCGGTCCTGGTATTGCTTATAAAGAATCTGATAATTTTAAAATTAATTTCTCGCCTGCATCAGCTAGATTTATTATGGTTGGCGCAGAAAGTCTCAGACCTCGTTATGATGTCGATGTCGATAAATTCTCCAGGAATGAATTTGGTGCATCTTTAGATGCTTACTACAAAGTAAATTTAATGGAGAATATCTCATTAGAGAATATTTTAAAGCTTTATTCCAATTATTTAGAGGATCCTCAAAATGTGGATGTAGATTATTTAGCCAACCTTGCCATGCAAGTCAATAAACTTATTACCGTGAATGCCGCGGTTCAATTGATTTACGACGATAATATTGATGTACCTAGAAGCAACGGAACAAATGGTCCTGGTTTACAGGTAAGACAGGTTCTTGGAGCTGGAGTAACTTATAAGTTTTAAAAATAATAATTACTATATACTTCGATAGAGCGGCCTATGGCCGCTTTTTTGTTTTTTATAAACTAAACACCTGATGTTCTGTTATTTAAAAGTACAGTTTATTCAAATGAAGTGAAAATTAAAAGATATGGCCAAGATCGTAGCAGAACAATTAGTAGATATGTTAGTAGATGCCGGAGTAAAACGTATATATGCGGTAACCGGTGATAGTTTAAATTTTTTCAATGAAGCCGTTAGAAAAGATGGTCGACTAAAGTGGATACATGTCAGACATGAAGAGGTTGGCGCATACGCTGCCGCAGCAGAAGCAGAACTCGATGGCTTGGCATGTTGTGCCGGAAGTTGTGGTCCTGGTCATGTACACTTGATCAATGGAGTTTATGAGGCACATCGTGCACATGTTCCAATGATTGTCATCGCCTCAACTATCCCAACTCATCAGATGGGAATGGGATATTTTCAAGAAACTAATACCTATAAATTATTTGATGATTGTAGTGGGTATAATCAATTGATTACTACTGCCGAACAAGCTCCTCGCATTATTCAATCTGCTATTCAACATGCTATTTCAAACAAAGGTGTCAGTGTAATAGGTCTTCCGGGAGACGTTTCTGAACTTAATGCTCATGAAACTCATACTTCCACAAAGGTTTATCGATGTAACCCAATTATAAGACCCTCAGATCATGAATTAAATACTATTGCAGACCTCATTAATCAAGGAAAAACAATCACCTTATACGCAGGTATAGGAGCAATTGGTGCAAGAGAAGAATTAAAACAATTAGCACAAAAACTAAAAGCTCCTGTCGGTTATAGTTTCCGAGGGAAAATGAATGCGCAGCTCGACGCTCCTTATGATATAGGAATGACAGGACTCTTGGGAATTCCATCGTGCTATCAAGCGATGAACGAAGCAGATGTGCTCATATTGCTTGGTACGGATATGCCTTATGATGAATTTATGCCATCAGATAACAAAATTATCCAAATAGATCTTGCAGAAGAAAGATTAGGAAGACGATGTAAATTAGATGTGGGTGTTGTAGGCGATATAAAGGAAACGATCAGAGCTTTAATACCTCTAATACAGGATAAAGAAGACCTTTCATTCTTAGAATCATTTGGAAAATTCTATAAAAAAGTTGAAGAGAGTTTACATCAATATGTAGAAGATTATGGTTCTGAAAATGCAATTCAACCTGAATATATAGCTAATATAATGAATGATGCTGCTGACTCAAATGCTATTTTTACTATGGATACAGGGATGACTTGTGTCTGGGGTGCAAGATATATACATCAAAAAGGTGATCGGAAACTCCTAGGATCTTTTAACCATGGTAGTATGGCCAATGCGATGCCTATGGCTATTGGCGCCGCATTAGCTAATCCAGATAGACAGATTATTGCCATGTGCGGTGATGGTGGATTATCTATGCTACTAGGTGACCTTGCAACAATAAAACAATATAAACTGCCCATTAAATTAATTATTTTCAATAACAGAGCTTTGGGAATGGTTAAATTAGAAATGCAAGTAGCGGGCCTTGTAGATAATGAAACGGATATGCTAAATCCTGATTTTGCCAAAGTATCAGAAGCTTTTGGGATTCCAGCTTTAAATATACATAAACCTGAAGAAGCTAAAACGGCAATTGTTGAAGCATTTAAAGTCCAGGGACCATTCCTTCTAAATATTTTCACGAATCCAAGTGCATTAGCCATGCCCGCTCATATTACCAAAAATCAGGTAATGGGAATGACGGAGAGTATGGCTAAACTTATACTTGGTGGAAGAATGGATGAAGTTTTTGAAACTATCAAATCAAATTATAAGCATCTTAAACAAATATTCTAATAAATAAAAGCTTCAATATTATTTGAAGCTTTTATTTAAATATTCGATTATAAATATCTTATTTACTCTTATATAGATGACTTAATAGAGCAAAACACAATATGAAACTCATTATAAATCCAAACCAAGATAACACTGGTATTCCCCATAATAAATAACCTACTCGTCCGTGAGCAAGAATACTGGCCCCCACCCCAAAAGTCATCGCTAGAATAGATAATAAAAATTTATTGCCCATACGATGTAAGATTAATTGAAGATTATCAAAATCCTGCATCTTATGGTTTACAGTAATTTTATCATCTTTTACTTTTTCAAGAATAGTTAATAAATCTAAAGGAACCTCTGTTAATACATCCTTTGCAAACTTTGCTTTCTCTTTTAATTGTTTAATTATATATTCGGAAGAGAATTTCTGCTCAGCAATTTTTTTTGCAAATGGTTCAATACTTTCCGGCACATTCAAGTCAGCATCTAATTGCCTTCCTGTCCCTTCTAAAATTGACACTCCCCGCAATAACAAATAAACAAAGTCTGGCAGAAGAATATGATTGCTTTGTAATACAATATTCAGCTTTTGGAGCATAACTGAAATATCAATATCATCTAAAGCATTTTGTTTTATCATTTCAAAAATCTCATAGGCATCTCGTTCAAGTCTTCTTTCATCTTCAATATGATGCATAATAGCTAATTTTTTGATGTTTTTTATTAAACCTTTTGCATCGTTAGCTAAAAAATCCAACACCATTGACTCGATGATATTCCTGTCTTCAGGAATCATAAAACCCATTGCGCCAAAATCAATAAAAACAATTTGCCCCTTTCGGTTAACAAAAACATTTCCAGGATGCGGATCAGCATGAAAAAACCCATGTAATAAGACCTGCTCCAAGTATAAATCCAACACATTCTGTAACACTGATTTGGGATACAAACCATATGTTTCAAATCCAACGAGATCATTCACTTTAACCCCATCTATATACTCTAGGCAGATAAGTGTATCCGTACTGTACTTTCTGTAAACTTTTGGAATATAGATATTGTCATTTCCTACAAAATTTCTTCTAAAGCGCTCTATATTGTTTAATTCATTGGTGAAGGACAATTCGTTCAGCAATGAACTTTCGAATGAAAGTACAATTTGATAGAGATTCATCTTATAAACAACCTCATATTTTCTTTGAAGTAATTTCACGAGATCTTTTATAAAATCTAAATCTGCTTGAATGATCTCATCAATATCTTGGCGTTTAATCTTTAAAACCACCTCTTTACCATTTATCAACGTTGCCCGATAAACCTGAGCAATTGAAGCTGAAGCGATAGGTTCAGGATCTATGGAAAGGAAATGTTCATCTATATTTATTTCTAGCTCTTTTTCTAACCATGCCTTGATATCAATTTTTTGATAAGCCACATCATCCTGAAGCTTAACAAGTTCTTCCTGAAGATCCTTCGGAATAATATCCGGACGGTTACTAAGTAACTGCCCAAGTTTAATGAATGTTGGACCAAGTTCTTCAATCGCTAACCGAACACGTATATTAAAATCTTCCTCAAAAACCTTTCGGGCATGATTGTTCCAAAAAAGAAAGCTATCTGGCAAGATCCTATCTAAATTAGACCTTGATACAATTTCATCAAAACCATGTTTCGACAATATCTTGAGAATTTGACCAACTCTTTTTATCTTTTGAAATCCATTTATATGCTTCATATGGAATGAATGATTTAACCTCTAAAACCGCTGCTATAAGTTAGCAAACGAAAATCAATTACCCGAATTATTTTAATTTTAACCCATTCTATTATTAATTTTTCTTGACGGTTATTTCTCACAAAATCATCTGTTTTTCAATAAAAATTATCGTAAATTCATTCCACCAAAACTTCCTTAATTATGATAAAAAGAAGCTCGCACCACTCCCAGAGTAGTCGAAGTGACAAACCTAACAGGAGATTGGCGCTCAAAATTGTAGAATCTAATGATGTTCAATCAGTCAAAGAATTGATTGCATTAATCAAAGGCAATCAAAAAGAAATCCAAAATGATTGTATTAAAGTTATTTATAAAATTGGAATCTTAAATCCTCATCTGATAAAGCCTTATTTTTCAGATTTAATGGAGGCCCTAACAAGTAAGAATATCAAACTTCAAGATGGCGCAATGCTTGCCATAAAAACAATTTCAGATCATCAAATTGATAATATTTACAAAAACCTTATAGTTCTAGAGGATATAGCTACACATGGGCTGCTAAGAACTAAAAAGACTTTTATAAGAATTTTAGCTAAATTATTAGATCATGCATCATATTATCCAAAAGCCTACTCTCAATTAATTACTCAACTTATTGTATGCTTTCCAAAAGAATTGTCCAAGTATACCAAATTAGTAATCCGAAAGATAAAACCAGCAGACATCCCTCTTTTTAAAAAAACAATCCTTTCAAGAATCGATGAGATAAATAAAACACATAAGAGAGAAAAGCTTATTAAAATACTGAGTACTTAAAATATTAGTTGCAGTTTTACTGTTACAACAACAAACTAATTATTTCAGTAACCCCTTTATCCTTTGCATATTCTATCGGCAACTTCCCCTCAGGATCGGAAATATTTTTATCAGCACCTGCTTTTAACAAAATACTAACTATTTCTATTTGATCTTGATCATCTCCATCCAAAATTACAGACTGTAATAAAGCGGTTCGTCCAAACTTATTGATATGGTCTATCGGAAAGTTTTTAGTATTTGCCAGTAATCGAACAACATCTACTTGCCCTTTTTCCACTGCGGCAATCAGTGCAGTGTTATTAAAGCTATCAAAAGTATCAAATCTCGCTCCATAGGCTAAATACAACTTAACCATATCTAAATAACCAGATGCCCCTGCATATAAAAATGGACTATTTAAAGCTTCATCCTGTTGATTAGGATTAGCACCTTTTTTAACCAAAAACAAAGCCATTTCATAATCTTTCTGATATGTGGCCATCATCAAAAGGCTTTGAGAACCTGCATTTATTTTATTAATATTTGAAGAATCAAGACACTTCTCAAGATATACAGTGTCAGATCTTTTTACTGCTTCTAATATTTCTACATCCATTTCATTTATCATATATACCAACTACATTAAGGAATATTTGATTTAAAATTATTTTTATTTCTAACACTCCTGTTTAACTTCTGTTCCGTAAAAATTTTGATTCACTTTATTAACAACAGTAATAATTACCTTTTCTTATTAAATAGCACAAAATATATTTAATTTCTGCTTTAGAGAACGCAGATTATCAATCTATTATTTTTTGTAGATAATTAGCCTCATTTAAACTCGATGAATACAAAATGATTAAAAACGGCATTTATTAACATAGATCAATGTACAGCACTTTGATAATTCTAACCTTTGCATAAACATATTGAAAACAATATTAAATTTATTTATCATGAGAACATTTTTCAGCCTTTTGGCATCATTCTTATTAATCAGCAATATCTCCATCGCCCAGATAAAATGGTCTGTTGATCCTGCCCATACGAATGCTCGTTTTGAAATTAAACACTTAGGAATAGCATTTGTTGATGGTCAATTCACAAAATTAGAGGGACAAGTAGAAACTAAAGATTCAACAAGCTTTGAAAATGCAACTGTCAACTTTGATATCGATGTAAATAGTATTGACACCAGAGTAGAAGCCAGAAACAATCATTTAAAAAGTGATGATTTCTTTAGCGTTGAGAAATTTCCCAAAATGAGCCTAAAAAATGCAACATTAAAAAAGACTGCAAATGGAAATTTTGAATTAACAGGAGATTTAACCATTAAAGACGTGACTAAACAGGTAACTTTCGATGTAGTCCAAAACAATGGAATTATTTTAGATCCTTGGGGGAAAACTCGTGCAGGATTTACTGCAACGACAAAGATCAATCGATTTGACTACCATATTAATTATGCTGATAAAACACCAGCTGGTATAGACGCAGTCGCTCCAGAAGTAGCTATAACTGTAAATGTTGAAGTAGTAAAAGAATAAACCGGGGCAATCAATTTTTGATTGGTAAGCTTAAAATCACACTATTCTTTTTATGGGTAGTAAGGTGTCCTGAAAAGATTGGGACACCTTTACTTTTTTGTTTATTTCTCTTATCTTAAATGTATAAATCATTATAAAATGCCAAATAATCTAACCCTTGATTTAGCAAATAGATTCCGGGAAGTTATACTAAACGGCACCTGGATCGCTAATACGAATTGGAAAAAGGAACTTCTTCAGACTGACTTTGATGAGGCAACAACTCAAGTGAAAAATTTAAATAGAATCTGTGATCTTTGTTTCCATATTAAATACTACATCTCCGGTATTAATGATTTCTTTAGATCAGGGAACCTGGTTATAAAAGATAATTTAAGTTTCAACTGTCCACCATTACACAATGAGAGTGAATGGAATGCGCTTAGATCTGAACTTTTCCAAGAAGCGGAAGTATTTGCAAGCTTTGTTGAACAGTTATCCGAACAACAAATATCATCAACCTTCTTTGATCCTAAGTATGGAACTTACTATAGAAATATTGAAGCTCAGATTGAACATGCTTACTACCATTTAGGTCAGATTGTCCTGATTAAAAAGTTAATTCAGTAAAATAAGATTTTATAGAATTATTATTCCTCGGTTTCATAAGACCACGATTGTAATCTTTCCTGAAAGATTCTTGATAGTTTATTGAAATATCGTTTATGTTTATATCCCATTACCCACTGAATTCCTTCTACAGCATTCGTACAAAATATCTCATCCGCCACTTTCATAATCTCTGGTTTTATCTCGGCTTCCACAACGTCAATTCCCTGTTCCTGGGCCATATCCATTACTACCCTTCTCATTACTCCAGCTATGCATCCTTCAGATAACGCAGGCGTATAAAGTACTTTTTCATAAAACACAAAAATATTGGATGCCAACCCTTCACATAAATTACCGGATTGATTCAAAATCATGACTTCATCAAAAGCATTTTTCTTTTTAAAATTTCCAGCCATCACATAAATCAATGCATTATTTGATTTAATTTTAGACAGCTCACTATAAGGCTTTTTATATTCAGTATATACATCAATAATTAATCCCGTCTTTTTGTCCCTCAAACTTTCAGGTTTACGATCTACCTGAAGAATATATCCCGCTTTATTACTATCCGGACCATACAAACCTGCACCCTCTCGGAAAACAATCAGTCTAACTCGGGCTTGTTGACCAACCATATTATTTTTCCGCAAAAGTTCTTCCACTTTACTGCGAATAAAATAAGCATCAAACTGGTCTGCTTCATCAAAATGAAGCATATTTAAACTTTCTTGCAACCGATCTAAATGCAGATCAATAAAACGAATATCACCATCTTTCCATAGCATCGTCTCAAAAATTCCGTCTCCATATCTAAAAGCTCTATTATCAGCATTTAATATTGGCATATCATGAGGTACTACTGTACCATTGTAATTTATATAATGTACTGGCATAAATATTTTAAGAATCTAAATTTTGATTATATGAGCTGTAACTTCTCCATTTCTCTAATGCTAAACGGAAATCTTCCGGCATTGGTACTTCGAAATATAAATTTTCTTTTGTTTTAGGATGAATAAACCCTAAGCTCTTGGCATGCAAAGCTTGACGAGGGAGCAAAGAAAAAGCATTATCCACAAATTGTTTGTATTTCGTGAAAGAAGTGCCTTTTAAAATTTTATTTCCGCCATATGATTCATCATTAAATAAGGGATGTCCGATTGATTTCATATGTGCACGTATCTGATGAGTCCTCCCTGTTTCTAATTCACATTCTATTAAGGTTACATAACCTAATCTTTCTAATACCCTATAATGAGTAACAGACCATTTACCTTTTTCTTCATCGTCATACAGCTCCATAATACGACGATCTCTCAGATTTCTCCCTATATAACCTGAAACGGTCCCATCTTCTGCAATATCTCCCCAAACCAAAGCAACATATTTCCTGGCAATACTATGTTCATAAAATTGCTTTGCCAGAAAAGTCATAGACAATTCATTTTTAGCAATGATCAACAAGCCTGATGTATCCTTATCTATCCTATGCACAAGCCCCGGCCGCCCTGTATTTCCAGCCATTGTAGGAAGCTGACTTAGATAAAAAGTCAACGCATTAACAAGCGTTCCTGTATAATTATTAAACCCTGGGTGAACAACCATACCTGCCTCTTTATTAACCAATAAGACATCGTCATCTTCATAGAAAATATCCAAAGGTATATCTTCCGGATAAACTTCCGTATCTCTAGGTGGGTCTGGTAGCACTACTGTAATTATATCAAATGGCTTCACTTTATAGCTGGCCTTGACAACTTTATCATTCACCATCACAGTACCCGCATCTATAGCATTTTGAATGCGATTTCTTGAGGTATTCTCTACTCTATTCATTAAGAATTTATCGATACGTAATAAGGCTTGCCCCTTATCTGCAACAATTCTTAAGTGCTCAAATAATTCCTGTTCTTCTTGTTCGTTATCCAGATGATCAACCATGTTGCAAAAGTAGCATTTTTATAGTGATTCTAATTCCAGTAATAAAAAAGCCTAATTTTACATTATGCTTAATCCATTTCATATTTATAGCCCGGAAGAAGAAATAATAGATTCTGAAGTCTCAGAAAAAAACATTTCCTTATTTATCAAACGAGATGATAAAATCCACCCCTTTATTTCAGGAAATAAATGGCGTAAACTAAAACATCAGATAAATTATGCTAAAGAACATGATATAAATAATTTAGTAACATTTGGAGGTGCTTGGTCAAATCACATTTTGGCTACGGCAGCCGCTGCCGCAGAATTCGGTTTCAGTTCGACTGCTTTTATTAGAGGAGAAGAAATTAATAATCCGGTACTAAGTATGGCCAAGTTATTTGGCATGAAACTAAAGTTTGTAGATCGTGAATCATACAGAAATAAACGAGACTTATTTAACAGCGCTTTTTCAGAGGAGAATTCTTTATTTATTGATGAAGGCGGAAGATCAAAATTGGGGATTTTAGGCTGTACTGAAATCATAACTGAATTAAATCAAATATATGATCATATTTTTGTGGCTTCTGGTACAGGAACAACAGCTGCAGGAATATTAAATGGTGTTGAAATGAACCATTTAAACACGCAGATTCACGCCGTCCCTGTATTAAAAGGATCTGATTTTTTAAAGTCCGACCTCATAAGTTGGGGAGTTGACTCAAATAAAATAACCTTCCATCAAGATTATCACTTTTCAGGCTATGCTAAGTCAAAACCCGAATTAATAAACTTTATTAAAAAGTTCATCAGTAAAACCGGGATAATGATTGAACCTACTTACACAGGGAAGCTTTTTTTTGCCATTTATGATCTTATAAAAAAAGATTACTTCAATCCTGGCAGTAAAATATTAGTTATCCATACTGGAGGATTAACTGGTCTTTTAGGTCATCTGGATAAGTTTGAAGAATAATTAGATTTTGAATAAAGATCTTTAAAATGATTTAGATTATAGATGCAATGAAATTTTTGATATCCGTTAAAAAACAGAGATTTTAAAGAAAATTAATAATACTTTTACAGGGTCATTAGTTTCAGACACTTATGATTAATCAACATAAAATCACATACTAAGGAATATGCGCTTTAAGTACCTTGCCATTACTTTATTTATATTACTCAACCATCCATCATTTGCTCTGCAAATACAAATCCATGATACTGTCAGCACCAAAGAGCAGAGAGACAGTATTTTGCATACCAATCATCTCTATGATATCGTTGACCTGTTTAGAGACATTAATCCCTTTAAAAAGAACGAAAATCAAAAACCACGAAAACCATCTGCAATTTCCTATTTACCTAACCTTAATTACAACCCGTCTATTGGTGCTCAAATAGGTATCAAAGCCGTTGGTGGGAAGGTTTTAGGAAATGAGCCGAACACCACAATGTCAATTGCTGCCGCTGCGTTAAGTGCCACTACAAGAGGGATAATTGTAGGCTATCTAAACCATGATATTTATACTCCCGGAAATAAATGGAATATTAAAGGAGGTGCCATGATCGCAAAAGCTGTTGGTTTAGATTATGGATTAGGTATTGGTGGATCACTTGATAACCCAACTGAAGAGGAGTTAATTCTGAATAACCCCGAACGAAACAGATTTGTTAATCGCTTTATGGCCTATTCATTAAGTGAGCGGATTTACAAACAATTATTTCCGGGTGCTTTCGTTGGGGTTGGGGTATTTTTCGAGTTAAAAAGAAACCTCAGTACTGTAGGAAGTGAGGAAGGAATGTCGCCAGTGGAAATATATAGTCGTTGGAATGATTTTGACCCAACACGAGTTAATAATAATGGTTTGATGCTCAATATGCAGTATATGACCAGAGACAATCCTAACTCTGCTTATAAGGGTTATTATATTGATTTAGTGCTGCGAATGAACCAAACCTGGATGGCTAGTACACACAATGCTTTTCAACTTCAAACTGATTTCCGGAAATATTGGCAACTGTCAACTAATCGGCCGAACCATGTTATAGCATTTTGGAACTTTGGTTCCTACAATTTGGGCGGCAAATTACCCTATATAGATTTACCTGGTACAGCCAAAGATACTTATGCTAGAAGTGGACGCGGCTATACAATGGGTTATTTTAAAGGAAGTTCATTCTTTTATTCAGAGGTAGAATATCGATATCCAATTCTCAGGAACCAATTCCTTAGTGGAGTAGTCTTTGCAAACGTCCAAACGGCTAACGACCAAATGGGAACCAAACTTTTTCAAACATGGCAACCTGCCGCGGGAGCAGGATTAAGATTATTGTTCAATAAAGCAACCAGAACAAACCTGAGTATTGATTATGCTTTTGGCAAATTTGGACAACATGGTCTATTTTTAGGTCTCAATGAAGCTTTTTAGTCTTTAAATACAGAAAATTTTAGAATCAATATGCTATCTCAACGAATAATCCTTACAATATTTATAAGTTACCTATTCTTAAATTTAAACGCTCAAGAACAAAAGCAAGACACAAGCTTAAACGAAATTGCGCCCGTAATAATTAAAGCCCACTTTACAACACAATCAATGCTTGACCTGACTAGCTCTGCAAAGGTCATAACCAAAAAATTATTGGAATCCCAGTCACCAAGTAGTTTCTTAAGTGCTGTTAACACGACAACAGGGTTGAGAATGGAAGAGCGATCCCCGGGTAGTTATCGAGTAGCCTTAAGAGGAAGTATGCTTCGATCTCCTTTCGGTGTAAGAAATACCAAGATTTATATAGATGAAATCCCCTTTACAGACGCCAGTGGCAACACGTATTTAAATTTATTAGACCCCATTGGAATTAACCAAATACAAATTATTAAAGGTCCTGATGGTTCTTTATATGGACCTAATTCAGGTGGAGTAATTCGATTTGTTCCAAATGGATTTACCTATCCAAATAATGAAAAATCAATAATGCTATCGGGTGGATCCTTTGGTTTATTCCATGAACAGGCTCAAATTAATCATCAGGTCAACAATAAATATTCTTTTTCCTTTGATCAAGCATACCTAAGGTCTGATGGATATAGACAACATACCGCAATGGATAAATTGTTCCTGCAAACTGCCCATCAATGGGAATACAATGCTAATGGAAAGCTTAAATTCTATGCTATGTATTCGGATATTGGTTATCAGACTCCAGGGGCTCTAACTCAGCAACAATATGATGAAGATCCTACCCAAGCCAGACCCGCAGGTGGGGCATTCCTAAGTGCTAAAGATCAAAAGGCAGCAATTTATAATAAGACCTTTCTTGGCGGTGTATCCAATGAATATCAAATCAATAATGAACTCAAGCATGTTATTACTTTTTTTGGTAGTTCAACCGATTTAAAAAATCCATTTATAACTAATTATGAAACTCGAAACGAGAACAACTTAGGAATTAGAACCTATTTCTCTTATGAAGTTGATAAAAAAACTGACTTCCAATGGGAAATGCAACTGGGCGCCGAAGCACAAAAAGGTTGGTATCATGTAAAAAACCATGAAAACAATCTGGGAATCAAAGGAGAAATGACTGATGATGATAACTTAGAAAATTTACAACATTTCTATTTCTATAGAGCAAAAACAAGACTTTACCAAAGACTTACAGCGGAAGCATCCATAGGGTTGAATTTTAATAATATAAGTTTCAAAAGAAACATTCCAAATGAGAGTCAGGCAAACGGTAAAATAGACTTTAACAACACCTGGATGCCACGGTTAGGTCTCTCCTATTCTGCTACGGATAACTTCTCTTTAAGAGCTTCCGCATCGAAAGGTTACTCTACTCCTACAATTGCTGAGGTTAGATCTTCAGATAATACTATAAACCAAGATCTTAAACCTGAATATGGCAATAATTACGAAGCCGGCGTACGTTTTGAAAGTAAGAACAGAAGATTTATCGCGGATTTGGGAGCTTATAATTATCAAATGAGTGATGGCATAATCCGTCAATTAAATGAGTCTGGGAATGAGTATTTCGTAAATGCAGGAAAAATCGATCAAAAAGGAATTGAAGCTAGTATTCTGACTCAACTAATCGCAGCAGAAAACAATCAATTTTTACAGGGACTTATTCTCTCAAGCAACCTAACTTACCAGGATTATAAATTTAAAGAATATGTCATTTCTGACGAAAATTTTAATGGAAATAGTGTAACATCCGTACCTAAATGGACTTGGGTTAATACGGCTTCATTAAATATATTTAATAATATAGAAATTAACCTATTACATAATTTCACATCGAGTATACCTTTAAATGATGCAAATACGGTATTTGCTGAAAAGTATCATATTATACAAGCAAAAGTATCCTGGACTACTCCTATTATAAATCATTACAAGTTACAGCTCTTTTTAGGTGCAGATAATCTATTAAATGAAAAATATAGTCTAGGAAATGATATCAATGCCATGGGAAATCGTTACTTTAATACGGCCCCTGCCCGCAACTATTATGGCGGCTTAAAGGTAATTTTATAATTGACTCAATTAATTCCAGAGTTTTTCCAGAATCTATTGACTCTATTGTAATTTAAACGCTATGAAAATTTTAATCATTGAGGACGAAACAGATTTATTGCAAACCATAGAAGAATTCTTACTATCTGAGAATTATCTCGTTGAGTCTGCACAAGACTATCATTCTGCATTAGAAAAGGTGATGAGCTATGAGTATGATTGCATTTTACTTGATATTATGTTGCCGGGCGGCAATGGTCTGGATATATTAAGAGCTTTAAAAAAAGAACATAAAAAACAACCCGTATTAATCTTATCTGCTAAGGACTCGGTTGAAGATAAAGTTCTTGGACTTGAAATAGGTGCCGATGATTATCTAGCAAAACCTTTCCACCTGGCGGAACTATTGGCCCGAATAAAATCCATTATTCGAAGAAATGCCAGAGATGGAGAACAATTAATAAAGTATAAAAATGCAGAGTTAAATCCCGATAGCAGACAGGTTTTAATAAATGGTATTGAATTAACTTTAAATCGCAAGGAGTTTGATTTATTTTATTATTTCGTTTTGCGGCCAAATAAATTACTTGAAAAGACAAGCTTAGTTGAATCAGTTTGGGGAGATCATGCAGATCAGGCGGATAACCTTGATTTTATTTATTCCCAAATTAAAAATATCCGTAAAAAACTAAAAGAATCCAAGGCTGATATGGATATACAAGCCGTATATGGTGTTGGGTATAAATTAATATAATGGCAGTCTCGGTAAAAAATTATACCAACAGGTTCTTAGCAATCATCATATTAATAATAATGGCAGTATGGGCATTGTTATTTTATGCATTTCTAATGGATGAGGTATATGATAATGTTGATGATGGATTAAAGAATCAAAAGTTAGAAATTATCCGGGAGGCTTATAATAATCCCAAAATAATTGCCGAAAATCAAGAATACGGCTTTAACCAATTCAGGATATTACCCTCTGAACCTAAGGATGATATTGACAAAAACTATTTCTCAAGAGAGTTAATGTATATGCCTTATGATGATGAAGATGAACCATATCGCATATTAAAAACAGGTTTCTACTCTAAAGATCGAAAAGCATATACTCTGGAAATTAGAACTTCGACTGTTGAAGAGGATGATTACCTAATAAATCTTGCAATTTCATTATCCGTATTATATATCGTTATCGTCTTTAGCATATTGATTACCAATTATTATGTGATGAGTAAAGCATGGAGACCTTTCCATAAAATTTTACAAAATCTAAGTAATTACCGCTTTGGACATACTAAAAGTTTTCAGGCTGTTCCTACTAAAGTAAAAGAGTTCGAAGATCTTAATGATCAAATAAAACAGATGATTAGTATTAATGAGTCGGTGTTTCAAGAACAAAAACGTTTTTTGGAAAATGCCTCTCATGAACTTCAAACTCCTCTCGCGATTACTATCAGCAAATTAGATCTTGTATTACAGGAAGGAAAGCTGGAAGAAGGTTCACTAAAAAGAATTGCAGATGCTAAGCAATCTCTTCACCGAATGGTTGCCCTCAACAAATCGCTCTTAATGCTTTCCAGAATAGAAAACAACCAATACTCGAGTATTGAAGAAGTTAATTTTAATCAGGTCATAAAACAGAAATTAGAAGAACTTGATGATTTTATCAAATTTAAATCCTTAAAGATTGACATTACTGAAAATGCCATATTTCAGACACAATTCAACAATGAATTGGCTCATATCCTCATTTCTAATCTTCTGAGAAATGCTATAAAGTATAATTTCGAGCGAGGTACAATTAGAATTGAAATACTTGAGAAGATAATTGACATTTCCAATACTAGTGAAAACAGTGCTCTGAACCCAGAATATATTTTTGAACGCTTTCACAAAGGAACGCAGGATAGTCAATCAAATGGATTAGGTCTTTCAATTGTTCAAACTATTCTTGAAAAATTCCCCTACATAAAAATCACCTACGAATTCGAAAATGGACACCAACATTTCAAATTGATGAAAATCTAAAACCCCTCATTAATATTCCTGCAATTCAAGATAAGATTGTTGTTTTAGGTTAATTATACCTCACAAAAACAAATTTTTCTTCATTCCTCTCCTTTTTCCCAATTCTTTCCAGATTTGATATAGAACTTTGATTCAAAGAATTAAATAATATGAAAAATCTAATAAAAGCAACCGTAATTTTAATGATCGCAGGATCATCATTTCAAGCAATTGGACAAGAAAAGGTAATTCAGGTTTCTAACCTCCCGCAAACTGCAAGGAATTTTATTAACAAGCATTACGCTAATGAGAAAGTGGCTCTTACTAAATCGGAAAAAGAAGGACTTTCTTCTATTGAATACAAAGTAATTTTAGCCAACGGAATTGAGGTCGAGTTTGATAATAAAGGAAACTGGACTGAGGTTGATGCAAAAAACTTCTCTGTGCCTCAGGATATCATCCCGGCAAATATCAAATCTTATGTTCAGAAAAGTTTCCCTGAGAATAATATCGTTCAAATCAATAAATCCAAAAAAGGATATGAAATTGAATTAACCAATGGAATTGAAGTTAAATTCAATAAACAAGGTGAATTTATAAAAATCGACGACTAAAATATTCATCATCATAAATCTTAAACAATAAAAATGAAAAAGTTATTATTAGCAATCACACTTTTAGTTTCAGTATCAATCTTCTCAATTTCATGTGATAAAGAAACTATTATTGACGAAAATCAATTACCAAGTAAAGCCAGTCAATTCCTAAGTGCAAACTTCAACGGAGTTAAGATCCTTTCAGTTGTAGAAGAAAAGGAAGGTCTATCAGGAAAAGAATATGATGTTCTTTTAGAAAATGGTATAGAAATAAAATTTGATAAAAATGGAAATTGGCTAGATATTGATGCACAAAGTGACACCGCATCACTACCTGATTCTTTGATCCCTACATCTATTTTAGACTATGTGAAAGAAAATTACCCAAATGCAGGCATCAATAGTATCGAAACTGAAAAATATGGCTACGATGTTGAACTAACCAATGGGTTAGACTTAATATTCGATAAGGATGGTAAGTTCAATAGAATTGATCCGTAAAAATAGTATTAAGTACTTAGTATTTAGACTAAGATAAAGTGTAATAAATATAGTAAAAGAGGTTGTATCTGATTTTAACGTGATACAACCTCTCTTATTTTACTGAAGTATTCAGTCTAAATACTAATTACTCTCTACTAATACTATTCCCCTAATTACTCAAATAACTCGCTTTCACGGTTATATTGGCGGTTTTTTTTCTGGAGCTCGTGTTAAATGCTCCGCCATAAGAATACTCTTCGTTTTCGTTTTGACCGGTAATCTGAAATATTCCTAGATCAGCCTTAACCAAATCACCTAGAGAAGATCCAGCCTCTTTAGCTATATTTTGTGCTCTAGCCTTTGCATTAACAGAAGCCTCAGAAATTAACTTCAATTTCAAATCTTCCAATCCCGAAAAATAATAATTAGGAGAATTAGAGCTTAATTCTACTCCTTGCGAAATTAAGGTTGAAATCTCACGAGATGCATTATCAACTTTTGCTAAATCTTTGGACTCGATAGACACAACCTGAGATAAACCATAACCTGTAAAAGTATTATAGCTATTCCCATTGGAATCTGTATTGTATGCAAATTCTCTATTAATATTGACTGCATTAAATACAATCTCATTTTCATTTATTCCTTGACGAACCAAAAAGTCTTTAATTAGGTCCCTGTCACGTTTTAATTGCTCAGATGCCTCACTTAAATCCATTGACTTGCGATTAAAAGATGCTGTCCATTTTACGATATCTGAATCAAAATTGGTCTTTGCATTTCCTGTGACATTGATTGTATTACCAACCTTGTATTTATACTTGTATGCAGTAGCAAAAACTAAGGCAAAAATAATTAAAGATAGTCCGGCTATAATACTGATAATAATGCCTGTATTTTTCATAAGTATATTATAAAGAGGTTTATAATAAAATTGTTATGCAATAAGTAAGCCTAAGTTAGTAATTTTTAGGTATTATTGAAGTTCCAAACAATAAATAATATGAAACGTAATTTTGGCCTATTATTTCTTATACTAGGTACTTTTTCTGTAACAAACGCACAAAAAAAACCTATTGACCACTCCGTTTATGATAATTGGAAAACCATTGCTAAACCTGAAATAAGCAAATCGGGAAATTTCATTTATTATAGTATTAACCCTCAAGAAGGAGATGCAAATGCATTACTTAAGAATGCAAATAATCAAACTTTACTTCAAATCCCGAGAGGAACGGATCTGACGCTCACAGATAATGAAAAACACTTCATAAGCTTAATTAAGGCTCCTTTTCAGGATATTAGGCAAGCCAAAGTTAAAAAGAAAAAACCGGATGAAATGCCAAAAGATTCCCTTTTGGTCTTCAATATAAACCAAAATAAAAGCACAAAATTTTCAGATGTTAAATCATATAAAATAGCAAGAAAAGGTAATGAATATCTTGCCTTCTTATCTGAAAAAGTAATTCCTAATACACAGGATACAAGCAAATCAAAAGCTAGTCCCAGAAAAGATAAACCCGCTCCTATTTTAACTGTATATAACCTAAACTCTGGCGATACGAGTAATATACAAAAAGTAGATACTTACAGCTGGAGTGATGATGGAAAATTCCTCCTGTACAGTATTAAAGGTCCCGAAAAAGACAGCCTGAATGAATCTGGTTTATTTATTATGGACTTAGCAAATAAAACGAAAAAGAAAATTAGTAATGGTAAAGGAAATTACAAAAGCTTTGAATTCGATGATGAAATAAAACAGCTAACTTTTTTGGCGGATAAAACTCCGGAGAAATCCTTATTAAAAGAGTTTAAACTATACTATTACACTAGTAATCAGGATTCTGCAACAATTATTGCAGACCGGAATAGTCAAGGTATACCCACCAATTGGTTTGTATCTGGCGACGGAAACTTAACATTCAGTAAGTCAGGAAAAAGGCTCTTCTTCGGTTTAGCCCCTATTCCGAGAGTAAAAGATACAACCTTGGTAGAGTTCGAACATGCTAAAGTTGATATATGGCATTGGCAAGATGATTATCTACAACCTATGCAATTGGTGAACCTAAAGAGAGATCAATCCAGGAACTATACCGCAGTAATCAATCTTCAATCAAATAGAAACATCTTGCCCTTATCTGATGAGACCTTTAATAGAATCACTTTATCAGCAGATGCAGACAGTGAATGGGCAATGGCAACTTCAGACAAAGAATACAGGATTGAATCGCAATGGGAAGGTGGAATGAAATCTGATATATATGCGATCTCAACAGCAACCGGCAAAAATAAATTAGTGAGTAAATCTAATTCAGGCTTTGCTACATTATCTCCAAACGCCGATTATATTATCTATTTCAATCGTGACAATTCAAATTGGTATAGCTATCATATTAATTCAGAAAAAACTATCCAATTAAACGAAGGACTTCAGGTGAGTTTTGTTGATGAAGAAAACGATGTACCAGCTGCTCCAGGACCTTATGGTACCGCGGGCTGGTCTAAGGATGGGCAATCTATTTATATAAATGATCGATACGATGTATGGAAAATGAGCTTAGATGGCAAATCCAAAATAAATCTAACAAATGGTCAAGGTAGAAAAGAACAAATTGTCTATCGTATAGAAAACCTTTATCGAAATGACAATCCAAGGATAAGATATACAATCATTGATGAGTCCAAACCTGTTTACCTAGCGGGCTTTAATAAAATTAATAAATACCAAGGTTTGTATAAATTAAATAAACGAGATGTCAGCAAGCTTTGGTCGGAGCCACATGCTTACAGAATGTTAATGGCAGACGAAAAATTAAACAAGCTAATCTATACCAAAGAAGATTATCAAAATTCTCCTGATTTATACTTATTGGCGAATTTCAAAGATGAAACTAAATTTACTGATATTAATCCTCAACAGGCGAACTATAACTGGGGAACTGCAGAGTTAGTACATTGGACTACACCTAAAGGATATAAATCGGAGGGCATATTATACAAACCGGAAGACTTTGATCCTAATAAGAAATATCCGATCATTGCCTATTTCTATGAAACACTTTCCGATGGCTTATATAGTTATCAAGCTCCCGCACCTACCCCTTCACGATTAAATATTCCTTACTTTGTCAGCAATGGATATTTGGTGTTTGCACCAGACATTCGCTATGAAGATGGACATCCGGGAAGATCAGCTGAGGAATTTATCAATTCCGGAATGCATTATCTGGCAAGAAATAATAACTGGGTCGATTCAACAAAAATGGGAATCCAGGGACAGAGCTGGGGTGGATATCAGGTTGCACATTTAATTACGCGTACGGATATGTATGCAGCTGCATGGTCAGGAGCTCCTGTTGTCAATATGACATCAGCTTATGGCGGAATACGCTGGGGATCTGGTATGTCCAGACAATTCCAATATGAAAACACCCAAAGCCGTATCGGAAAACCACTTTGGGAAGCCAGAGACCTCTATATAGAAAACTCACCATTATTCTTTATGGATAAGGTAAATACGCCTGTAGCAATTATGTCAAATGATAATGACGGTGCTGTGCCTTGGTATCAGGGAATTGAATTCTTTACTGCTTTAAGAAGATTAAACAAACCTGTATGGTTATTAAATTATAATGGTGATGATCATAACTTAATTCAGAGACAAAACAGAAAAGACATCCAAATTAGGGAGGCTCAGTTTTTTGATCACTTCCTAAAAGGCAAACCTGCTGCTAATTGGATTAAAAAAGGTGTCAAAGCAACCGAAAAAGGAATAGACTGGGGACTGGAAACCGACTAATTACACTAAAACACATTAAAAATAGGTGCTTATTTAAAAAATTAAGCACCTGTTTTTAATTTATAGCATTAAATAATCTTCTTTTTTACTTTTTTTTGAAAAAAATTATCAAAGTAACCTAAATTTACTATACTTTTGGATAAAAGAATAAGATAAAAAACTAATTAATCAACAAAATCAAACATATTAACAAGTACAACATGTTAAACTCAAGACTTTCAGCAGTTGAAACTGCCTCAAAACACATGTTCAACGAAACTACCGAAGTTAATGCTCAACGTGCTATTCACATTTTCAACAAAAATGTATTTAGCATTAGTAAGATGAAAGATTATCTTCCGAAACCTACTTTCACTGAATTAACATCTGCAATTGACGAAGGGAAACAAATCAGTAGAGAAATGGCCGATTACATTGCACAGGCAATGAAAACCTGGGCATTAGAGAATGGCGCTACTCATTATACACACTGGTTTCAACCTTTAACTGGGTCTACAGCTGAAAAACATGATTCTTTCTTTGAGCCAGACAGCAACGGTAATGCAATCGAAAAATTCAATGCTGATGCATTAGTACAACAAGAACCGGATGCTTCATCTTTCCCGAATGGAGGTATTCGTAATACTTTTGAGGCCAGAGGTTATACTGCCTGGGATCCATCCTCTCCTGCTTTCATCTTTGAAACAGGTGCCGGCAAAACACTTTGTATTCCTACCGTATTTGTTTCTTATACCGGAGAATCTTTAGATTATAAAGCTCCTTTATTAAAAGCTATCGCAGCAGTTGATAAAGCTTCTACTGAAGTAGCGCAATACTTTGACAGATCAGTAACGAAAGTAAATGCTTCCTTAGGTATTGAACAGGAATATTTTCTTGTTGACCTAGCCTTATACAATGCTCGTCCTGACCTTCAATTAACCGGAAGAACTTTATTTGGACACATGTCTGCTAAAGGTCAACAGTTAGAAGATCATTATTTCGGAGCAATTCCTGAACGAGTTCTTGCTTATATGGTGGATCTTGAAAATGAAGCATTAAAATTAGGAATTCCTTTAAAAACTCGTCACAATGAGGTTGCTCCTTCTCAGTTTGAGTGTGCACCTATGTTTGAAGAGATCAACTTAGCTATCGATCACAATCAATTACTAATGAACTTGATGGAACAGGTAGCAATCCGTCACAACTTCAAGGTTTTACTTCATGAAAAGCCTTACAGTGGTGTGAATGGCTCTGGTAAACACAATAACTGGTCTTTAATTACCAATACCGGCGTTAATTTATTATCTCCCGGAAAAACCCCTAAGAACAACTTGATGTTCTTAACTTTCTTTGTGAATACTATCAAAGCTGTGTTCGAAAATGCTGACCTATTAAGAGCATCTATCGCTAGTCACTCAAACGATCACCGTTTAGGTGCTAATGAAGCGCCTCCGGCAATTATCTCTATATTCTTAGGTTCTCAGTTAGATGAAATCTTAGAAGAAGTAGAATCGGCCCGCGTTGCAAAAAAAGTTAAAGCAGATGCTAACTTGTGGCACGGTATTCCTAAAATCCCTGATCTAAAATTAGATAATACCGACCGTAATCGTACTTCTCCTTTCGCATTCACAGGCAATAAATTTGAGTTCCGTGCAGTTGGTTCTTCTGCAAACTCTGCTCTTCCAATGACGATCTTGAATACGATCGTTGCAGCTCAATTAATTGAGTTCAAAACTGAAGTAGACAAACAAATCAAAAAAGGAACGAAAAAAGACCTTGCCATTCTTAATGTTGTTCGTAAATACATCAAAGATTCTAAGGCAATCCGTTTTGAAGGAAATGGTTATAGCGAGGAATGGGAGATCGAAGCAGCAGCCCGTGGTTTATCTAACACCAAATCTACACCAAAAGCATTAGATGTTTATGTAACTCCTGAATCACTTGAGCTATTTGAAGACTTAGGTATCTTCTCAAAAAGAGAATCGGAAGCCAGACATGAAATCTTATTGGAAAACTTCTTCAAGAAACTTCAAATTGAAGCTCGTGTTATCGGAGATGTAGTAACTAGCCAAATTGCTCCTGCATGTTTGATTTACCAGAATCAATTAATAGAAAATGTTAAGGGTCTTAAAGATCTAGGATTAAGCAAAGAATCATATAGTTCACAATTAAACTATGTAGAACGTATTTCTAAGCATGTTAATATTATCCTTGAAATGGCCGAAGAAATGCGTCAGGCACGTAAAAAAGCTAATACTATTGAGGATATTCGTGAAAAAGCAATCGCTTATGATGAAGTAGTAAAACCTTTCTTTGACCAAATCCGTTACCATGTAAATAAACTCGAAAAAATTGTTGATGACGCACAATGGCCTTTACCAAAATTACGCGAGTTACTGTTCATTCACTAAGAAATCTACACAATTATAATTTTTTGAAATGGCTACCCCAAATAGGTAGCCATTTCTTTTTCGTTCCCTTTATTTCTCCCCCGGAATTAATGTGATTCATCTCTAAAAATAATCGTTTCCTGATTTTTATTTCTCACCTATTTCACTCTATTTTAACCCCAATAAAATAGGGTTTTAATTGGGTGAGTAACGGGCGAGATACGGGTAAGTAACGGAAAAGTAAATCTGCTTATTCAATATTTTAGAAAGAAATTTTCAAGAGAAAAATCTTAAATTTTACTTGCCATAACGGAATGAAAACATCAATTTTATAGCATATCAAAATACTGACAGATGGAATTACATAGCATAGATACCGGATTTTTCAAGTTGGATGGAGGAGCCATGTTTGGCGTAGTTCCAAAAAGTATCTGGCAAAGAACCAATCCGGCTGATGAACGTAATTTATGTACTTGGGCAACTCGTCTCCTATTGATTGAAGACGGAAAGCGATTGACTTTAGTAGACACCGGGATTGGGGATAAACAGGATGAAAAGTTTTTCAGCCACTACTATATGCATGGGGATGATACCTTGGACAAATCTTTGCAAAAGTTGGGCTTTCACCGGGATGATATTACGGATGTAATTTTGACTCACCTACATTTTGACCATTGTGGAGGAGCTATAATTAGAGAAGGTGAACGATTATTACCTGCTTTTAAAAACGCCAGGTACTGGTCAAATAAAGATCACTGGGAATGGGCCGTTCATCCGAATCCTAGAGAAAAAGCTTCTTTCCTAAAAGAGAATATTATGCCCATTCAAGAAAGTGGACAATTGAATTTTATAGAGCTCACGAGTCCTCAATATGACACCGATATCCATATGCGCTTTGCTTATGGGCACACAGAAGCAATGATGTTACCTCAAATTCGTTATAAAGACAAAACCATTCTTTATATGGCAGATTTATTACCTTCAGTTGGTCATATTCCTATTGCTTATGTAATGGGATATGATGTCAGACCATTGGTAACCATGCAAGAAAGACAAGATTATTGGACGGAGATTGTAGATAATGAATACATTATGTTTTTAGAACACGATTCAGTAAATGAGTGTGCGACATTACAGTATACTGAAAAAGGGATAAGACTAAAGGAAACTTTTAAGTTAAGTGATATTTAATACGAACGAATGTCAGTAGATATAAAAAAGCGTTTCGATCGAATTGTTGATATTCTTATTCAGTTACAATCAAAAAGGGTTGTTAGGGCTCAGGAATTAGCCGACCGATTTGAGGTAAGTCTGCGAACAATTTACAGGGATATTAAGAGTCTGGAGCAAGCCGGCGTACCTTTGATTGGCGAAGCAGGAACCGGCTATAGCATTATGGATGGCTACAGGCTTCCTCCTGTTTTATTTAGTAAAGATGAGGCATTGAGTTTTGTAGCAACTGAAAAGCTGGCCGAGAAATATCTGGATAAAACAAGCGCCAAACTATACAGTTCTGCCCTTACGAAGATCAAGGCTATTCTTAAGAGCCACGATCAGGATTTAGTCACCAATATGCAGGATCAGATTATTATGCGAAAGCAAGATGTACCTATTTTCCCGGAAAAGGTACCACACGTGCTTAGTACAGCAATTGAAGCCATAGCCAGTAAACGGCAGATTATTATTGAATATCAGGGCGTAAAAGACGATGAAGCATTAGAACGAACTTTAGAACCTATCGGTATTATTCATGAAATTGGCTTTTGGTATATTGTTGCTTATTGTATTCATCGATCAGATTTCAGACAGTTTAGAAGTGATAGAATTAAAAATATCAACTTAACGGAGAAAAGATTTACCCAGATTCATATAGACATTGAGGAATATCTTAAATCCGTAAAAAAAGTGGATATGCCAAAAACCAGAGTTAAAATCACAGTTAAGCCGGAATTCGCTCCCTACATTCGATGGCAAAGAGGTCATTATGGTTTTGTCTCCGAAAAGAAGCATAATAACCTCATTGAGATGACTTTTGAAAGCAGAGATATTCAGGAAGAATTCCCGCGCTGGTTGTTGATGTTTGGCGATGAAGTCAAAATAGAAGAACCTATAGAACTGCAACAGAATTTTGCCAGAATTTTGCAGTCAGTTGTAAAATTTCAAGCTCAATAGTTAATCATTGCTACAGTATTTCATCTTACTCCTTTCTTTATGCATAAGGGTGTTTCCAGGGATGTCTGTAATTTCTTTTTAATCTGGCAGTAGCTTCCGCATCATCTACACAGATCTTTTTCTCAGGATCGTAAATTAATGGTCTGTTTAATTCCATGGATAGGTTTGCAAGAATACAACTAGCTGTAGAAATATGACCCTCTAAAACATCGGCCACTGGTAAATGATCCTTATCAATAGCTGAGAGCAAATTCAGCATTTGCCTTCTTGTAGCGGGAGCGGCATTAAGTTCTATTCTTGGTTCATTAAGATCTTCCGGGTATTCTTCTTTTTCATAAACCACATCTTTGACGATCTTATCCCCTTTTGTAGGAATGAATTCCCACTTCATTGTACTTCCTTTCAGAGTCCCATTATCACCATATATAACAAAAGCCCATGGAAATTCCGGATCGGCAGGTGTTCCCCAGGTACGATGAGTCCATACACAGTTGAGATCATCATACTCAAATATTGCAGTTTGGGTATCAGCAATATTTGATTTGGCTTCTTTTTGGACAAAGGTTCCACCTGTAGCGGTTATTTTCTTAGGCCAGCCAAGATTAAGCATCCAGCGAACGGTATCAAACATATGCACACACATGTCTCCTGTAATACCATTACCATACTCCATAAATGCACGCCACCAGCCCCCATGCGGCAAACCATCATAAGGTCTTAACGGAGCCGGCCCTGTCCACATCTCATAATCTAAAAACTCGGGTACCGCTTGTTCCGCCGGATTGGCATTACTTTTCATATGATAATAACAGCACATTTCAACATGCGAGATATTACCTAACAGTCCTTTTTCCACAATATTTTCCTTCGCATCTATCATATGTGGAGTACTTCGACGCTGTGTTCCGATCTGAACCTTTCTATTGTGTTTCCGAGCAGCCGCAACTACTGCCTCCCCTTCTAAAACATCTACACTAATGGGTTTCTGTAAATAGACATGAGCTCCTGACTCTATTGCCGCAATCGCAATCAGAGCGTGCCAATGGTCGGGGGTACCAATCACTACTAGATCAGGTTTATTCTCTTGAAGTAGTATTCTATAATCTGAGTATTTACGAGGTTCTTTTTTTGATCGCTGGCGTTGCGATATCAATGTTGCCGCCTCATTTAGATGGTTTTGATCTACATCGCAAACAGCGACAACCTCTACATCACTCACCTGCAAAAGTCTGAACAGATCACTCTTTCCATACCAGCCCGCTCCTATCAAAGCCACTGTTCTGGCTTTTAATATTTCTTTCGCAAAACCAGCATTCTGCAATGCGGTAAGAGATAACAGAGCTCCACTACTAATTAAAAATTGCCTGCGATTTAGGTTTAAGTTTTTCATATCAAATGTTCGGTTTTCAAGGTTCACGCATCTTGAAGATAGGGATATTGTGGCATAAATAAAAAAATCAATCCTGTGGGTAACAGAATTTACACAAAGTCACATGGTGATTTATGGATTTATTTAATACTTTTGGCATGATCAAAAGAAACCTGTGGTTTCCCTAAACTCTATTCATGAAATATTTCCTTTCCTTAATATTCTTAACTAGCATTTATGTGTCTAATGCACAAGATGAGCGAAAACCTGTTGTCTCTTTTGAAGATGCCTATAAACGAGATTACAAAGCGACTAAAATAACACAGGAACAGCCTAAGATTGATGGGAAACTAGATGAATCACTCTGGCAGGATCAAGGCGAATGGTCAGAGAAATTCTCACAGGTAATTCCTTTTGAACGCGCACATACAGGTTCATGGACTAGGATGAAGATTTTTTACGATGATAAAAACATCTATGTTGGCGTTTATTGTAAAGATATACATCCGGAATCAATGAATTCTTTTATCGGAAACAGAGACGATAACAGCAATGGAGACTTAATTAGTATTGCCTTTGACCCTTATCATGATTATAGAGCTGCTGTAGAATTCAATATTAATCTTGGAGGTAATAAAACGGATCTTACAGTTACCGATAAGTTATCTGTGAATTTAAGCTGGAACGCTGTCTGGGAAGGAAAAACACATCAAAACATGGCTGATTCAAGCTGGACTGCGGAGTTAAGAATTCCTTTCAATCAAATCCGTTATAATCAGAAAAACGAAGATGGAATATGGGGTCTACATGTTCGGAGAATTATCCGCAGGAATAATGAGGTACAGAACTGGAGCATGATTCCGATCAAAAATAACGGACATGTTTTTTCCTTCGGAGAGATGCATGAGATGAAAGATCTTCCAAAGCCTAAAGGCATTGAATTCCTGCCTTATGTCATGACGAAATTAATTCGTGAACCCAAAATTGAAAATAGTCCATACCAAGATGGAAGCCGATGGAAACCAAATGCAGGATTGGATGCTAAATTTGCAATCAGTGACTATACCATGGATCTTTCTATTAATCCGGACTATGGACAAGTAGAGCTCGACCCATCCGTGATGAACTTATCGGCCTATGAGGTTTTCTATGAAGAAAAGAGACCCTTCTTTTTAGAGGGTAAACATATTCTTGAATTTGATAATAATGAGGGTGGAATGATGTTTTATTCAAGGAGAATTGGTTCTAGACCTAGATATCAGCTTTCGGGGATTGATCAGCAAAACACTTTTGCAAGTAACTCAGATTTTGTTCCGATTATCGGAGCCATGAAATTAACAGGCACCAATAGAAAAGGATTGACAATAGGAATTTTGGAAAGTGTGACGGCTAAAACCTCCGCAAAAGTTAGCAACGCGGGTAATGAAGAAAGAATAGAAACAGAACCCTTGACGAATTATACCGTGGCCAGAGTTCAAAAAAACTGGGAAGGAAATACACTTTTGGGGGGAATGCTAACTTCAGTTAACCGAAGATTGGATGCCGATCACCTGGAGAATTTTCTGGTTAAAGATGCTTTAACTGCCGGTTTAGATTTCACGCAATATTTCTCGAATAGATTATACTATGTTGAAACTAAAGCCATCTACAGCAATTTATCCGGATCTTCTGATGCTATTATGGCTACGAAAAGGAATGCAACCCATTTCTTTCAAAGGAAATCAGCTGAAGAATATCTGGAATTAAATCCGGAAGCAACAAGCTTAACAGGTACAGGCGGTTATTTTAAAGCCGGAAAAAAAGGAAATGCACAATGGATATATTCAGAAACTTTTAGCTGGTCCTCCCCTGGTTTTGATTTAAATGAGGTTGGTTATCTAAAGCAGACGGATTATAAATTGAACGAAACAGAATTGGGCTTTCGTAAGACTGATCCTTGGGGTCCCTTCCGCGCTGCGGGAATTACCTTAACTCAACGAAATGTATGGAACTATGGCGGAAAAGCCATGGACAATAATGTAGCCGTTCGCTGGAGAAGCTTAAGTATCAAAAAAAGGATAGAAATGGATATGAAGGAATCTTTCAGTTGGAATTCTGTTGATAGCAGGATGCTTCGCGGTGGATATGACCTTCGCTATAATCCCAATTTTACAAGTACCTTTTCCATGAATACAGATCGCGCTAAACGCATGTATTTTAAACTGGATTACGATGGCAAGCATTTCGTTGATGGTGAAACACGCTATAATGAAATCAGGCCTTCCATGACCTTTAGAATTGGTAATCATATACATTTAGTAGGTCAACTTAACTATGCATGGAACAAGGACAATCTACAATATGTGGGTACTCTAAAAATCCCAAGCATCAATACCGAAGAAGACTCTTATGTTATGGGAAGAATGCGTCAGGAAACTTATGGTTTAACAATTAGATTGCAGGGAAATATAACACCAGATCTTTCTATTCAGTATTATGGTTCACCCTTCACTTCTACGGCACAATACGATCGGTTTAAATACGCAGATAATACCTTATCCAGAACTTATACTGAGCGCTTTAAGGATTTCTCGGCAGACCAGCTAAGTTATGCCGATGGACAATATACAGTAGGTTCTGGTACAGAGGCTGCTAGCTTTAAAGACCCGAACTTTAGCTTCAATGAATTCAGATCCAATTTAGTAGCCAGATGGGAATACAAACCGGGTTCTACTCTATACCTAGTTTGGGAGCACAACCGTTCCGGTACTATGCCTGTTTATCAACCAGGCTGGTCAGAAAATATAGACCAGATTTGGGGAATCGCTCCAACGAATACGTTTATGCTGAAAGTGAACTATTGGTTAGGCTGGTAAGGTCATTGGAGATAATATAGCACGGATATAAGACATAGGAGATTATCTTATATCTACCATCTAATTCTTATCTTTGTGCCCATGTCCACATCATTAATTTCACAAGATACTATCATTGCTTTAGCGACTTCTCCCGGAGCGAATGGCGCTATCGCTGTTATTCGTTTATCAGGCTCAAAAGCGATTAGCTTGGTCAATGAGGTCTTCAAGGGTAAAGACTTATCGAAACAAGCATCCCATACAGTTCACTTTGGAACAATCAGAGATGGGGAACATATTATCGATGAGGTATTGGTGACTTTATTTGTTGGGCCTAATTCTTATACCAAAGAGGATGTGATAGAAATCTCAACGCATAATTCTGCTTTTATCGTCGAACGAATTATCACTCTTTTAATGAAAAAAGGAGCCAGAGCTGCCCGGGCGGGAGAATTTACCTTGCGTGCTTTTCTAAATGGTGGTATGGACTTATCGCAGGCAGAAGCTGTAGCCGATTTGATTGCATCTAACTCAGCCGCATCTCATCAGATTGCGATGCAACAAATGCGCGGTGGTTTCTCCAATCAGCTTAAAAAATTGCGGGAAGATTTAGTACACTTTGCTTCTTTAATTGAACTGGAGCTAGACTTCGCTGAAGAGGATGTGGAATTTGCTAATCGGGATCAGTTGAAATCTCTTATACAACAGATTCACTCCGTTATATCGAAGCTGATTCGTTCTTTCGAACAAGGAAATGTATTAAAGAATGGAGTTCCTGTGGTTATTGCAGGAAAACCCAATGTAGGTAAGTCTACCCTGTTGAATGCACTTTTAAATGAGGAACGTGCTATCGTTTCGGAGATTGCCGGCACAACCAGAGATACTATTGAAGATGAAATTAACATCCACGGTGTAACTTTCCGTTTTATAGATACTGCGGGGATCCGTCATACTGAAGATATCGTTGAGGCTATAGGTGTTGAAAGAACCCGTGAAAAGATGAAGCAAGCCCGACTCATTATCTACCTCTTCGATCCTACTCAGGATCAGATTTCGGCAGTTCAGCAACAGGTTGAAGAAGTACAAGGTCTTAACATTCCTTTTGTAACTATCATTAATAAATCTGACCTGCTTTCTGAAGAGCAGAAACAGGAATATGCTATATTAAATCCACTTTATATTTCAGCAAAGCAACAAATCGGCATCGAAGAACTGAAGGATGAGCTCTTGAAACAGGTCAACCTATCGAATATTAATACCGACGATGTTATGGTGACCAATATCCGACATGTGGAAGCTTTACAGCTTACACAAGATGCTTTAGAGAAAGTTCTTTATGGAATAGATAATCCCATCACTTCGGACTTTCTGGCGATGGATATCAGACAGGCCTTACATCACCTCGGTGAAATCACCGGAACTGTGACAACCGATGATTTATTGGAGAATATTTTTAGTAAGTTTTGTATCGGGAAGTAGATTTCGATAAATGCTGATAAACGACAACAACCAATAACTCATAAACCGCATAAAATCAGTATTTTATGCGGTTTTTAATTTTTTATTACCTATCTTTAAATCTCAAGAATTTCATAATTTTTGTACACTTTTTGTACACTCTTGAAAAAAGTGTACAAAAAAAGTACAGATTTGTTTCATAAATTCTTCAAATATGTTTAACATATAGAAACTTCATGAAACATAAAGAAACTTATATAAACAATATGTTACATAAAAAAAATTATCAAAAATGTCCAGTAATATAGAGATAACACGCCTCTGCGATCATTGTGGAACCCCTTTTATTGCCAGAACAACGGTGACAAGATTCTGTAGTAAGGTATGTAATAGTCGCTTTTATAAGCAGGAGCAGAAACAGAAGAAGCTAAATGCTTCAAATCAGGAAACGATGAACAAAATAAACACATCGACCTATATTACCGAGCCAACAACAAATAATTTCTATTCTATAGCAGAGACCTGTAAAATGCTTGGTTTGAGCAGAACAACGATCTGGAGGCTTATCAAGAATAATCAGTTAAAGGTTACTAAAATAGGTGCGAGAGTAATTATTACCCAGCAAGAAATCGACAACCTATTTAAATAATACATTATTATGGTACGTGTAAAATTAAAGGGAAAAGAACTTAAGAATGGATTGACCAGTCTGTATCTGGAATATTATCCGCCTATCGTCGATTCCAAGTCAGGGAAAATGGTTCGAAGGGAAAACCTTAAGCTTTATATTCAAAAAGGAACAAGGGATCCATTTGAAAAACAGAAAAATCAGATCGTCATGGCGACTGCCGAAAAAAGACGAATTGACAGAGAAACCAAATTATTAACCGGGGCTTTTGAAGAAGGTTCTTTTTTTGCTCAAAATGACAGTTTCCTGGATTTCTTTAAACTGGAATGCCGTAAGAGAGCGAGTTCAGATGGCAATTACAACAACTGGCTCAGCACCTATAAATATCTGAAGAAGTTCAGCGGCGGAATCATTCTTTTTAAAGATGTGAACGAAAAGTTCTGCGAACGTTTCAAACAGTTCCTTATCGAAACGAAAAGCATTCATAACGGAACAAAAAAATTAAGTTCAAATACAAAACATTCTTATTTTAATAAATTCAAAGCTGCGGTTAGAACGGCGTATGAAGATAATCTGCTGGCAAAGAATTTTACGAGCAGAGTAAAATCTCCAGCGTCGGAAAATCCTTTCCGGGAATTTCTCAGTTTAGATGAATTAAAATTACTCAGACAGACGCCTTGCGAAAATCCTGTTCTTAAAATAGCAGGACTCTTCAGTGCGTTAACGGGGTTGCGCTGGGCAGATATCCACGACCTTCGCTGGGGAAATCTTCTATATTCAAAAGAAATTGGCTATTATATCCGTTTTAAGCAAAAAAAGACTAAGGGTCAGGAAACCTTGCCCATCTCCACTCAGGCCTTTGAACTGTTGGGCATTCGTCAAGATAATCAAAGCCGCGTATTCCCAGGGTTAAAGTATTCTTCCTATACCAACATCATTATTGATAGATGGGTTAGAGATGCTGGCATTCAAAAGAAAATTACTTTTCACTGTTTCAGACATAGCTACGCCACACTCCTATTAACCATGGGTGTAGATATCTATACGGTATCAAAAATGCTGGGACATCAACAGGTGAAAACCACCGAAATCTATGGAAAGATCATCAATGAAAAAAAAGTAGAGGCAGCTAATAAGATTACTATTTAAATCGATCTAAAAACAGCTGATTCATATTTGTGATGTTTTAACCTTTAGCATCCAGCGTTGGATTGATGTGCTTTTCTAACCGGATCCAAAGAAATATACGGATCGGATATACCCTATCTGGTATAATTAATCGGTTTCATTTATTATTATACCTGAAATGGTATGAGACCATTACTGCTTTATAACCACTATCCTTATATATATTTATTATATTTATGTTATGAATAAGAAAAAAACTGATTCATCTATGTCGCTTGAACCAACTAAAGCGGAATTAGAGATATTACAAGCTTTGTGGACTCTTGGCTCCGCTACAGTCAGAGAGGTTAATACCTTAATTAATCAAAAACGGAATGTTAATTATAGTTCTACGCTGAAATTGATGCAAATTATGTTTGAAAAAGGTTTGCTTACAAGAGATGAAACAAATATGAAGCATATTTATAACTCATTAAAAGAAGAAAAAGAAACTAAAAACTTACTAATTAATAAATTCATTGGAAATGTATTCGATGGTTCAGCAAGCTCATTGGTATTACAGATTCTTGGCGATCAAAAGACTTCAGAAAATGAAATAGCGAAAATAAGAGAAATGTTAAATGATATTGAAAATAAATAATATTATTATATCCATCTATATTATATGATAAACTTTATATATCCTTTCTCTGGCGAATTATATAAAACCTTATTAAATTCTGTCTGGTATACATCTATCATTTTATTCTTAATTTGTTTAGTTATAATTTTTAGAAAACACCTAACACCTTTTTTTAGATATTGGATATTTACTTCATCACTTTTCATTTTTTTTATCTTTTCCATAATAGGTTTCACATTATTAATAAAACAGAATCCAATTGAAAAACCTATGCCCCATACTTTTGTCATCCAAGAGGGATTAAATAATGGTTTTAGTTCAATTAACATGATGGAGCACAGCTATCACAGCATTATAACATTCATAGATTTTTATATTTCTGAGCATGAAAATATTATTCTTACATTCTGGTTTTTAGTAATCTTTATTAAACTAATAGTGTTATTGGTGGAGATTCACTACATATATAATTTAGGTCACAAAGGATTAATACCTGTTACAGACCAAACTAAAAGAATTTTTTTTGAGACAAAAGCAAAGCTATCCATGTCCAAGGATGTTCAGATATTTGAATCCAAAAAAGTAAGATCCCCACTTGTTATCGGATTTTTAAATCCTAAGATTTTACTCCCGTTTGGAATCACCAACAGGCTATCTGGCAACCTTTTAGAGGCTATTATAGCTCACGAATTATGTCATATTAAGAGAAAGGATTATATAATAAATTTTTTCCAAAGATTAATTGAGATCATTTACTTTTTCAACCCTATTATAAAGTGGATTTCTTCCCGCACTAGATTTGAAAGGGAAATCTGTTGCGATCAAATTGCAGTTTCAGTAACTAATAAGGCTTCCTATATTAAAGCCTTGTTGGCCTGTGAAGAGCATAACTCGTCTACTTTATCTTTTGGATTCTCAGGCATTAAAAACACCCTTCTAAAAAGAGTAGAAATTATATTGTCCAAAAGAAATTTTATATTAAATAAAATGGAATCAGGTATTTTATTGTGCAATTTTGTTTTCTTTATCTCACTTTCTGTAACAATCATTTGTTCCAAGAATTTAAATCATGAATTTAAAGAATACTTTACACGTTCATATGAAAGCACGGCTATAGCTAGCAATCCTTACAGGGTAAATAAAGATCAAATAGTAACTTTCCTTAAAAACAATGGTGTCAGATTTAATCCCAATTCCTTCTCCTTGAAAATTACAAATTATGCTTTATATATGGATGGTATTAAACAATCCAAAAAAAACCACCAAACAGTGTTACAAACCTATGTATTACAAAGTGATAAACGGTTAAATTTCACCTGTACTGTAAAAAAGATCTTTGATTAATAATTTAAGTTTCTATTTCTCGGGTTTAATGCTGCCGAGAATTAATTATATTAAACATTGTTAATCTCTTAATTATTTTTAAAGAAATACCTTCGTATAAAATATAGTATTCATCATCACTCTTGCTCATCAAAGAACTAAAGGTTAAAAAAGCAACTATTGTTTTACTCGATTTTTTTCTTCATGTGCACCGTCTGAAATATGATTTCTTAAGGTTTTACCTAAACCACCAAACATTAATGAATAACTTAATGTAAATTTCCTTGTATCTCCAACATTTTTATAGGTTGCATCAGCCAAATGCAAATTTCTAATAGTTCCTTGATTTATGTTGGTATAAAAAATGTCATTTATTGCGAAGCGTAGAGAAGAGCTATTTCCAAATTTTTTCATTACGCCCAAGTTAAGTGCCCACTTACTTTTATATTTAAATTGCGCACTTACAACATCTGTTTGATAATTCCCATCTAACTGAAATGCCCATTCTTTAGGGAGTTTAAACATTGTCATTCCTTGGAAATAGCCGTTCACGCCACTCACATCTAGATATCCACCATAAAATGATCCTTTTGCTTGTAGGTAATCAACACTACCAAAAAATTGGAAACTTAACCATGGTCTCAAATCATAATTTCCGTCAAGGGAAAAACTTATTATTTCTGTGGAGCCAATATTTCCAGGTCTGCTATAATATATTCCATCGTTTATCTCAATAGTCTCACTCGTTTGATTAGTTGCCTTACTATATGCAAATGATGCTGTGGCGCGTTTTTTGAATGTATATGCTATTTCCGCTTTATGAGAAAAAGATGGTAATAAAAAAGGATTTCCAACTAAGTAGGTAAACTTGTCTATAGGAGTTAAAAATGGATTTAAATCTTGGTAATATGGTCGATCAATTCTCCTTCCATAATTTAATTTTAATTGATGATTTGCTAATGTATCAAGATTATACATGAGATAGAAGGTTGGAAAAAAGCTATCGTAGGATCTGGTAAATGAAGAATCCGCTTTTTGAGGATTGCCAAATTGCTTTCCTTCTAGTTCAGTACGTTCATAACGAAGACCAAGCTGAATCTGAACCTTTTTAAATTCTTTATTTAAATTAACGTATAAGGCTTGAATATCTTCATTATACTTAAATCTATTCGTTTTCTCAAAATCAATAATTTTCTGACCAGATTTCAGTAAATAATAATCCGCTATGTTGTCAGTAGATGTGAAACTTACTTTACCTCCACCAGATAAATTTAAACCATTCGAAAATGTATGGCTATAATCACTTTTAAATGAATAAATAGCTATATCAGATTCAAGATAACCCAACAAATCTTCGCTTGAAATAAGATTGTTAGTTCTACCGTAATTTGTATTGTTAAATGTTTGATTATTATCCGTCCTAAATTTTAAATAATCCGCATCAAAAGACAAATCTTGTCCCTCCTTGAATTCATGTTTTACATAAATATTTGCAGAACCATTTATAAATCGACCACTTTCCAAATTATTTGCATGGGTCGATGAATCAGTTATTTCTTCAATATTCAGAAATTCACTGACATTTACAAATTTTGATTTAGGTTTGCGGTAAACTCCGTTTAAACCAAGTCCCAAAGTCGTCTTTTCGGATATATAGAAGTCCAACCCAATACTTTTCTGCACTTCATACCCCATTCTCCTTATTTCAGAGTTTTGACGGAATAAATATGCGGTAGTGAGATCTTCATTGTAATAATTACGGTTTATCGTTAAATCTGAAAAGCCATTTCTATTTGAAAATCCAATGTTTCCGTATAAATTAACCTTACCTTTTTGATAAGTATAATTTAAATTATTAACTGAAGAAGTATATCGATGCTGTGTCAAGTTAACGTTTAATCCTACATTGAACCCCTCATTACTGTTTTTCTTAGTTTTAATATTAATAACTCCAGCATTCCCCGCTGCATCGTATTGAGCCGGAGGATTTGTCATAATTTCCAGCTGTTTTATCGCTGAACTCGGTAAAGATCTTAAGTAATTTTCTAAATCTGCTCCTGATAAATTTGTTGGCTTATCATTAATAAACACGGTAACACCAGTTCTTCCTCTTAAGCTTATCTGCCCATTTTCACCAATTCGTAAACCTGGAGATTTTTCGATTATATCGATGGCGGTTCCACTACCTGTATTTACCAAACGCTCCACATTCACTACCGTCCGATCAATTTTTTGTTCAATTAATTGCCTATTACCTTGAACAACAACTTCATCAATCATAAATTGGTCATTGTCTAAAATAATAGTTCCTATATCTAAAGTATCCATCCCCTTAATCTTGGTTTCCCCATAAACAGTCTCTTTGCCTAAATACGAAACAGTTATTTGATAATTTCCTGGTTCAATATTGTTAAATAAAAAATGACCAATGCTATCCGTTAGTTCAACTTTGATTAATTCATCATTAATTACGGCATTTAGATATATACTCGCTCCAATAGATGGTTCCATTTTTGAATTCTTGACTTTGCCTTCTAAAGACTGTCCATAGCCGGTCCTCAAAAAAAGCCATATAACAAGGCTAATTGCTAACCCAAATTTCAATTTCATAAAATTTTAATTAATTGATACTGACTGTTTCAATTCAAAAACTAAGCTCCTATCAATTTTGTATCGGTGAATCAAGTCTTCAAATATTTCCGAACAAATAGGTTTTTGATCTAGATAAAGATTTTTGTTGGTGAATAGAATATGATAAGATTTTGGATTTTTTATTAAATTCTTGGATCTCAAATAGGCTACTACTGTATCCATATCTATTATCGGTACTCCTACTGAGTCGATCAAATCAGATTTGATTGCTAATGAATTAATGAGATTATTATTATTTCTAGCAGGCAATTCATGGCATGAGCTAGATAGTATTATGAAAACCAAAATTAAACATAAATTTATACCCCATTTAATCGATAAGTATTGAAATGCAGACTTTAAATTTAATTTTCGATTTTGAAAATAACACCAATTTTTAAAATTCAAGATGAGTTTAATGTTTACCTTTTCCATTGTAATATGATAAGTCACATCATAAAGGTAGGAATTTATTCCTAGGTTTCAAATTTTAGTTATCTCCTGTTATGGATTTTCTTAATCTTAATGATTTATAACCTTTGAGATCTCCTTTCACAAATAATTATCCACTTATTAAAAAGGACGATAATTTATTCACCCATCGCACGAGCACCCGCAGAATATTAATTTTGAGACTTGAAGTTTAATTAGAATTGTTTAAAAACCTTTTATTGACTACATGTCTCATAAATAAGACGAAGCTATTGTTATTTCCGACAAATTTTAGTTTGAAGGCAACAAAACCAAATGATAAGAGCCATGCAACAGAATTTAACAAATGAATAAACACAAATTGATGAAAATATTTAGTAAGGTTTGAAATCAATGTTCTTGGGTGCTGGAGTAACATATTTATCTTAAGTTATATGCAATACCTATAAAAGACAAATGAACCCATAGAAAATTTATTTAAAAAAATATTTTTCTAGTATAAGTAACCTATTTATATTTAATAAATAACATAGAGTAATTAATTATGTAATTTTTAACTGGTGGGAATAAAAATAATTAAACCTCATTTTTGTTAACAAAGAATTGAAAAAGGCGAAACCTATTTCGCCTTTTCATCATTAGTTATTCCTTTTTACTCACTTAGGACTTTTAAAAGTATTTTGATTTTCTATTCCCCGCAAACCGGTTAGAAATTATTTCACCCTCGCTATTGGATAAAATCTTCCCAGACTCTACCCACTTGATGAGCTCACTATGAAAAAAATATAGGCGGTTTCCGCGCTTGCAATGTGGAATTTCCCGTTGATGGGTTTTTCGGTAGAGACTGGGCAGTGACAGATTCAGTAATTTCGCTGCTGCCTGAACGCCAATAGGCTCTTCCACTTGAGCAGCCGCCTTGCTCAAAATAGTCATCTTGCCAATTGCCTTTTCAATAATTGAAATCAGCTCTTCTCGTGTTAAATTTGTTATTGTGATCTGTTCCATTTCTCCATATATTCTGTTTTATTGATTTTTGAATTCTTTAGCCATCATTTTGATTTAGGTAAATTCTACTGCCCTTATATTTATTGAAAGAAGGTTCATATCTTAAGTATCCGAATTCATGTAGGTCAGCCAAGCCACTGTAGTAGGTGGAAGGAGCGCGGATTTTGGCGATTTTCATCACCTCATAACTATAGACAATCAGCGGCTGCTGATAGTCTGATTCTCTCCAGCACATCAGCAGTGCCGCATATATGGCAATATGAGTAGCTCCTATCCTTCCGTCGCTCTGGATCGCTTTCATAAATTCCTTAAACCGTAAAATACAGACTTCCGTGCCCATGACCTTAATTTATTGATTGCCTTACTCTTTTCTTTTTCTGAATTGATTGTCCGTCCCCCGTCTCTTCATCAGCACCGGCTTTTATTTTTTTTGTCTTTTTTTCTTGCTGCACCTGACCCTTTTGCTGGGTAATATGGTTTTTCAGATGAATCTTTTTCAGATTTACATCATAAAGATTAACGGTCTTATATTGCGGATTTGCCTCGATAAAATGTTTAATATCCTGACCTTCTACCTTTAGGTTTACCGATTGCTGATTTCCTTTTTTTAGTGATTCGATAAGTTCCTCCTTATATTGCGAGTGCTGTAGTTCCTTGATCTCGTGCTTTGCAAGTTCCTTTTCCAGATCATAACCATAATTCTCATGATAGTGCTTGATCTTAAAATTCCCCTGTGTATCGGTCTCTTTAAAGTCCAGCTGAAGCCAGGCGCGATAGGTCTCACCCTCTTTATTAACTAGCTCCTTATGAACCGAACGGCCGTCCATCAGGTTATAGGCTTCTTTCATAGTGACTGTATTTCCAAAGTTGACATAAAACTGTTGTTTCATGGGCTCCTGTCTACCTTCCTTGTGAAGTTCCACCTGGTAAGAATTGAAGAAATACATGTCCGTTTCTTTCGATTTGTTGAAGTTCAACCTCGCCTGAACGAAGTCATCTTGGTAAGAGGTATCAAAGTCCAGTGAAAAATTGGGTTTACCCGTCAAAATCTGTTCTTTCAATTCATTTTCCAGACTTTCACCAAAACCAGTGTACTTTACCTGATCGCGTAGGTAATCAAAATTCTTTGTGTTCATAACCTTAAATTTTAGTTGATTAATGTTGCTTTTATTAAATGTCTATTGCCCATCTTTAACTCCAGGTGCCTACCACCGCCAAGCTCCTGAACCTCCAATACGAATTCCTTTTTCTCAGGGATCGTAAATTTGGGAAGAACAGCAATCACGGTATGGGAGCTCTGCGCTTGCACTGCTCCTTTCTCTCCTACCAGGCAAACCGGCGGTAGCTCGATCTCCTGGATCGCTGTTCGCTTGGCGTGTTTCTTGTCTCGGACAAAAAAACGCAGACCATCCATATCATAGCTCACCGTTGATTTATTTTCCAGGTTCAAAACGACATAGTACAGGTCGCCCTGAATATAAAGTCCTTTCAAACTTAATTGCACACCATATTTTTTCTGCTGTGGACCTGCAAAATCAGCTGTCAGCTGCCCGACAAGACGGATGTTGTCTTCAATCTGCCTTTCATTTAGATCTTTTCCCTCTACTAACTTCCGGTTGAAATCATGCTCTAATAGCCGGTAGATTGAATAATTCAACTTTACCGGATCCTCGGTGTAGTTTACCAGAAAGGAATGAAACTGACCATCTCCGGTGACTACGGATAGATTGGTCTGCTGGAAATCGGGATTGGCAGCTTTGAGTTGAAGGATATTTTCTACTCCTGCTGCTTTTTGTACCAAAATATCCTGGCTTCCTCGATCTACACTTTTAATGGAATAGGGAAAGATGATATTGGTGGTTTTCACGCAGTTTACCTCCACTGTTTGGGGAATAATTTCCTGAGAAAAACCAGGAATCCCCAGATTTATCAACAGGACTGCTAATAGTAAATAACGATTTATAGATTTCATAATGTTTTTTTATTAATGCAATAGTGCACTAGCCTACTGCTTTTCCTGAAGGATTACCTGATAGCCATCTTTTACGGTTACCCGTACCAGCTTGGCCTTCTGACTGATTAGGTTTTTGGCAGCTTCCACGCCTGAACTGACCGCCTGAGCGCCCAAAGAAAGATCTAGACTCCGCAAGTCCACGCCCTGAATGGATCTGTCCATCGCATTTTTGGCCACATCACGATCGATTGATCCCGGAATATAGATTCCTTCAAGTCCGTCCATATCGTAGAGTTCCAGATCCACGGGAAAGACTGCTTGGCTGGCTCGAATGCTTTTGATCGATACCTGCAGCCGGTCCCCCTGAAGCCGGACCACACCCTTTACAAAGTGGTCTTTTGCTAAAGGATAACCTGCAATAGAAACCTCCTCAGTCAGCCTTAACTTAACGGTTGCTCCATTAACAAGGCTCTGTGATCCGTGAATGACAGCACTAATACCCTGTTGGATTTCATCTCGGGTGAAAGATCCGTCTGAAAAGGAATAAAATCCACTTCGGGGGAGTGAGTCCTGGACCCCTAAAAATCCTATTTCCGTCCCTTTTTTCCGTGCCCTTATCGAATATACTGCTGGTTGGTGCATCAGCAGGCTGTCACTGAGTCGGGCTTGCAGACGTTCCGGGTGTTGGATTTCCAAAATTTTTTCCAGAATGTCTGAAACCTGTTTTAATTCCTGATCCTCCTCCATGGGAGAAACCATAGTCTGCATCATGTCATCCAGCCGATCGATATCTTGTGACAAACCGCTTGTTGGTAAATCATCCTGCTCCTCCAGAGGAACATAAGGTGCCGACTCCTGCGTCCGTAGCTGCTCCTGCAACTGTCCGATCCGTTCATAGATTTCCCGTTCGCGGGATCCTCCGGTATAACCTACACCGCTAATTGATGGATCCAGCGATATTACTTCATCAGCAGTCTGCAGATCAGAGAGATCAACATATTTATCAAATGATTCAGCAAACAGGTCGTTATCTGGCGTAAATGCTCCGGAGTTCCTTTGCATCTCTTTATCCTGTTTTTTATAAAGCTCCATTTTACTGATCTTCTCATCTTCGTTCACCTGGGCTCCCGGAACCTGTAAAATCAGCTTTCCACTGGCAGAATCCTTATTCGCTTTATCTTGCAAAAAACCTCCTTCAAGGCTCCAGAATCCAAGAGTGGTTAGTGGAATCACAACCACCGGGAGCAACAACAGTACGATCTTATGCCGACAAAATTTTCGTAGCAGTTTTTCTCTTGTATGCATCATGTTATATTTTTTTAATTGATTAATTAATTAATTTTCAGTAGGACAAAACCCATTACTGTTCTCTTATCTTCCCCTAGGGTCTTCTAACCAGCAAACATCATCTCTTGCTTTCAGGGACCTTTTTTTCCATACTGTCGAGCAAAGGAAGAGACCCTCTTGGCGGATCTATTAAAAGCGTTGAATTAGCCCTGGATCGTTGAATGGATTCTGGTAGAGGAAATTTGCCTGTATTCCCCCGCAATAGCTGAATCAGCAGATAAACATGGAATACCATCAAAAGGAGGTACACCATCATGCATGCTATTGAATACCGACTCAGAACACTACCGCCCCTGATGGGGTATCGATTTTGTGTTAATACTGCTCCAAGGTTATATCGTCTTCTTTTCTGTTCCATAATTTACGTGTTATCAATTCCGCCTTTTGGTGCTCAATTCTTTGTTTTCGATGGTTTGCCAACGCTCTATGAGCAGTCCATGGGGATTATTGTCACTTCGGGAAATAATCCGCAGCTCTCCTTCGGTCAAGAGTGATCTGACCGTGATATTCGTAGCTCGTGTAATGGTCTGCTTGCCAAAGAACCGGAAACGAATCGGCAGGTGCCCCATATCAATGGAGATACTGTCTATCTGAACCGACTGGCTGACATTTCCGGAGATCAGATTGGAGTAGAAACCGCTCTCCTGCAGATCATCATAGATACGTTTGGCACTGCCATCAGCTAAATAGAGTGCTTTACCGATGTGATCGCGAATAACCCGCTCGTCCGGATCGAGACCAAAGAACAATTGATGAAATCTCGCAACATGATCTCTGGCCTCCACCGGTATATTTTCTCCTCTTGCTGAGGTAAAAGCTTCCAGCGCCTTGCCGTCCGCTAGTATATAGATCCGGTCATCAACCCGGGAGACTAGTAAAAAGCTCTTATAAAGCGCATAGCTGCTGAGCAAAACACATCCTACAATAACCGCAAGCGTAAATAGCTTGATGTGCTGAAATGCAGTCTCCAGATTCTTTAACTTTCCAAACATATCCCTCGCCGCTTATTCGTTGCCCTTTATTTTTTTGTTCATATAATTACCTCCATCTTCTCCCCGATCTCTGAAATAAGGTTCAGACTGTCCTCGATCGGGCATCCCCTGCGTCATGCGGGAATACGCGTCCCCAAGTCCGTCGCCTGCCATATTGCCGCCTGCAAGATGGACCACACTTTTTGAAGATTGTGACAGCATCCTGTTCACCTTCTGCATCAGCGCGCTACCTCCCCCTGCGTGGACAATATAATTGGCCACCGAAGGAACACAGAAGTAGCCCACAATGCCAATGATCAGAAATACCTGATAAGCCATGCCCGTCCGGCTGAAAAAAGTATCGCCTTGCTCAGCAATCTGGGAAAGATCCATCTTGAGCATATTCTCCTGGATCTTACCGATGATCCCGCCGAATATATTGGCCACAGGCAGCCATAGAAAAATATTGATGTATCTGGCAAGCCATACTGTCAAAGTATGCTGGAAGCCATCAAAGACAGAAATTCCAAAAATCAGTGGTCCCAGAATGGATAAAACCACCAGCTGAAAGGTTCTTAGCGTATTTACGCAGAGCGCAGCAGCCTGAAACAGAACCTGTAAAATCTCACTCATCCACTCCCTGACTGAATTTCTAAAATTATAAGAAGCCTTGTCCATCGCAAATTTTATATCGTTGCCAATTCCGTCCAGAATACCTTCACCACCAGCATCATCGCCATGGGTATACTTATACCACCTTTCCCGATCGCCATCACCACGCTCTCCCACGTACATCTGCCAGGCGGAGGTTTTCTTGATTGCTTCCTGCTGTTGTTCCAGTAACACTTCAACCGCACGGTCGGAATGTTCTACCATTGCTGAACTTGCACGAACCACCGGCTGCATCACGCCATTAATCAGCCCAAGTACCAGCGGAAAGATCATTATACAGAATCCGATCACAAAAGGCCGGAACAAAGGATAGAAATCAATAGATTCAGCATTGGCAATATGGCGCCATACGCGAGCTCCGATATACCATATAGCCGCAAACCCGGCAATGCCCTGGCCCACGCCTAACAGCTGGCCACATAAGGGCATCATTTCCTGATAGAGCTGATCCAGTACCTGATGCATGCTTTTCATTTCATCGGCAATTCCCTGCCCCTGCGAGAAAAGCGGAACCAGTAGGCCTAGAAAAAGGATTACTCCCCGAAAATTCGTCTTTTTCATTTTACTTCTTTTTTGATTCAATACCCTGAAGCTTTCCCATCGAATGGCTGTTGGTTAGTTCCTTTTTGCGCTGCAATTGAAGAACAGAGGATTCAGCATTAAAGTGATGAAGAAAATGCAGCTTTTCTTCCATCTGCCGATGGATCGCGTCGATGCGTGATAAACGCTCATTATCGCTCATCTCCAATGTCTGCTCGCTCAAAACCAATAGCAGCTCGTTCAGATTACCTAGAGATAGCCGGAGGATCCGATCATGGATACCGCTGATGTAACGCAGTTCTTGCCCGTTAAAAAGCTGCGAGGTGCTGAAACCTTTATACCCAGCCCTGCACTGCGCCACCAAATGGATCTGCATATTGATAATTTCACCTATTTTTCGGTACCTGCGGACCGTTGGATTTACTCGAAGCAGCCCATCCAGAAAAGTGCGGTGCAGACTAAAATTTCCCTGGGAAAGGTCTCGTACTGTCCTGTAGCCGCTATTGAGTATATCATACCCCTGTTTCATTTGCTTCAAAATCGATCTGAACTGCGCTAGTTTTTCCACGTTGAGCGTTAATTGAACCACTTCACTCGATTGCCCCCTTACAGAGCAAACAGAAAATAGATAAGCGAATATCACAGCTATATATGCATTCTTAAGTTTCATGTTTTTAATATGTTAAGTCATTTAACCTTAATAATTCACTAACATCCTTACTTTCTTCTGCACGATTGATGATCAACAGGTCAATATCTTGTGAAAATCGTTTCAGAAATTCATATTGATCACTTAGCTCTTTATGGATTTCCTGAAGTCGGCTGATGCGTTCATGATCCTGAAGGGTCATCTTACCTTCTTCCAACAGATCCAGTAAACCCAGAAACGATTCTTCAGATGCTTTATTCACGCGCCCAATAACCTGATGCGTATAGATAACCTCCTGTTTACTGAGCAGCTCATGCATATTCATGGTGTATTTCAAGTGTGCACATTGGCTCAGAATCTTCAACTTAAGCGCAACGGTTTCCGGAATCCGTGCATAACGCCGAACCGAAGGACTGACAGCTCTCAATGAACCAAAGAATCGGTCATGCAGGTTAAGTTCACCACGCTGCAGATCTCCTACCAGACCGATTCCGGTATGGACGATCCGATAGCCTTTCTTGAGCAGATCAAAATAGAGCTGATTCGCTGCGATCTGCGTTAAAAGGTACTCTTTCTGCGTTCTTTTCTGACGGAGCCATTCTTTGAGCGTCTGCGCTTCGCTCCGAGCTGTGATGAGCATTAATAGTGATGCTATCAGAACTCGGAAAAATATCTTCTTTTTATTAAGGTAAACCATATATTCGCTTTATAATCAACACTTCCTGTTCAGATCGTGCTCGTTGAAGACTAAGCAGCATATTCTGCCTGTTGAATCGCCGCAGATCATTAAAATTCTCATCGATCCGCGCCGAAGCCTCTGCCAGAATTTTCATCCGCTGCCCATCGGTCATCTGAAGGGTATAAGATTGTACGATCATGGTCAGCCCGTCAATATTCTTAAGACTCTCTTCCAGCATGCCGGTATAGACCTTAGCCATGTATTCCAATTCCTCTAGCGTAAAATGATCATCCCGCTGCAGCAGTCCCCAGACACGTTTGTACTCCTTCACCATCGCCAGCTGCTTTTCGGTCAGATCCTTTACCTGCTGGAACTTCCCGATGACGGATTTCACTTTCATAAGGCCTGAATAGTACCTGCCAAAAACATCCTTTTGCTTTTGCGACCAAAGGGCAATTTCATCCAGTCTGGTTTTGGAAAGTATATTTTCCATTGTCTTCTGCGCCTGTTGCAACCAGATGGTTTTATTCTGCAGACGCTGGATTTTCAGATCCACCGCCTTGACCACTTTCTTAATCGCGCTTCGGATCACCTCTGCAAGAACCAGCTGTCCATAGCTTGGTTTAGGAGATATCGATATAAGAGCGATTAACAGTAATGGGATAATTTTAAAGTATTTATTCATAACAAATTATATCATTTATTATTAAGTATCACATTAGGTTTTTATTTTTTGATCAGTGCTTTTTTAGCTCCTGAGCCATTGCTTTTAAGGCCATCTTCACATCTCCTTGATAATGCTCGATCCATTTATTCAGCTTTACCTTTTCACTTTCTTCAGTCGTATAAACCAGGTATTCTTCCGGAGAGACTTCTGTCCGGTAGACTTTACTCAACGCGCCGCCCAGACTGATAAATACTTCTTTATATTTTCTTAGGGGATCATTCGCCTTATTCATGGAGAGAACAAGCGCCTTCTCTTTTTCAGTCAGCCCAAGAAGTTGCTGGATCTGCTCAAATTTATTTTGGTATTTACTCTGATCCAGCAGGATTTTACAGTCGCTGTTATTGATGATCGCCTGTTTGACCACCGGAGAAGAAATAATATCCTCCACTTCCTGAGTCACCACGACGGCCTCACCGAAGAATTTACGCACCGTCTTAAACAGGTATTTAATGTAGGCCGCAAATCCTTCTTTCATCAGTGCCTTCCAGGCCTCCTCGATCAGGATCATCTTACGGACTCCTTTCATCTTGCGCATCTTATTGATAAAGACTTCCATGATAATGATCGTCACCACCGGAAAAAGAATGGGATGATCTTTAATATTATCCAGCTCAAAGACAATAAATCGCTCGGTAAGCAGATCCAGATTCTCCTTAGCATTCAGTAGATAATCGAATTCCCCACCCTTATAAAAAGGACGCAGCACATACAGGAAGTTGTCCACATCGAAATCCTTTTCTTTCACTCGGTCCTGCTCAAGTTCCTTGATAAAATCATCCCTCAGGAATTCATAGAACGAGTCAAAGCAGGGAAATACAGATGAACAATTCGCTAAAAAGCCGTAATACCCCGAAATAGCATTCGATAGGGCAACATATTCCGATCTCCTGAAGGATTCGTCATCCTTCTTCCACAATGCCAAAAGCAAGGTTTTGATGCTTTCCTTTTTTTCGGTATCCAGGCTGTCACCCTCCCCGATGTAAAATGGGTTAAACTGGATCGGGCGCTCCTCGGTATAGGTAAAGTAATAACCGCTGACCATTTCACAGAGCCCCTTGTAGGAATGTCCCACGTCCACCAGAACAATATGGGTGCCCTGCTCATAGTACGAGCGCACCATGTGATTGGTGAAGAAGGACTTCCCGCTTCCAGAGGGACCCAGAATAAATTTATTTCGGTTCGTGCAGATTCCACGGAGCATAGGCTCATCACTGATGTCCACATGCATCGGCCGGCCTGTTTGGCGGTCCCCTAGACGAAGTCCCATCGGACTTACCGAATCACGGTAACCCGTCTCCAGGTTTAAGAAGCAGGCTGCCTGCGCAGCGAACGTATCAAAGCTGTCATTCATTGGGAAATCAGCGCTGTTACCCGGAATGCCGGCCCAGAAGATCTGGGCGGCTCCTACCGTCTCCTCCTTGCACGGACAGTCGATCTGCGACAGCGCTGAAGACACCCTGTTGCGCATTTCCTGTAGTTGTTCCGGTTTTTCGGTCCAGACCAATACATTGAAATGTGCTTTGACAGGCTGCCGCTGTTGGGCGATAGCCTCATTCAGAAAATCATTAGTGGCGTCCCTGGCAATGAGATTCTGTCGGCTATATGCCGCCAGGGACTGCAATCGCAGCTTCTTGCTTTCCAGTTTTTTTATCGTCCGGCTGGGGTCTTCTATAAAAATATATTGGTTATAGATATGATTACAGGGTAGCAGTTGTCCCAAAGGCGAGGCAAAGCCGATACTGAACTTGCTCCGGTCGGTAGAATAACGCTCATAAGTCAGCCTGCTTCCACAGAGCGATGGCAGCGATTCCGCATCGCAAAGGGTATAGATCTGAACCTGCTTATGACCGATCTGCATGCCTTGCGAGAAATCCATATCGCGAAGCCGAAGATCATCAGCGCGCTCAGAAAGCGAGCAGTACCGTTCAATCAGGCCCGTTTTTTTTAGCTCGCTGCGTAGTTCTGAATCACCCATTCTTCTGAGCTCCACAAGACCACTTTCTTCCAGGATGCTTACAAATTGTCCGCAGAATTCCATAAACTGTTCATAGGACCGTCCATCCAGCAGTTCCCTGGGAACTAGGTTCGGTCGGATCAGATTGGAAAAAATGGAACTGGAAACCTTTCTTCCCGCAGGTTTCTTGGTCAAAAGCAGGTAACAGCGGTGATCCAGAAAAGGCCGTTCATGAAAATACCCCGCCGAAGCCTGATCTAATAAGCTAGATTCCCGCTCCCCAAGCTGCTCGTGATACTTGCTCTGTACAAACCAGTCCTGTTTATGCAACACTGAATGGTTTGGAAGGGCACGAATAGCCTTCACCCACGATTGATGAAACTGCTCAAACTCCATTTCTGATAGCGTAAAGATTTCCGGTAACTTCAGTTCATAGGCTACCGTCAGATCCCCCATCTTGCTCAAGATACAGTCCTGACTCACTTCCATAATGGGTAAAACCTTATCCAGCATCTTTTCCATACCTCTTGTTATTATGATTTCTATTTAAGCCGGGTTCCTGGAAACGGAACAGCCGTCTTTGCCTGCTGACCACATGCTTTGGCAGCTGCTTTTTCGCAAGCGCTTTCATCAGCCCAAATTCTCCGTACTGCTGACTCAGCCGATAGATCCGCAGGAAAAATAGCAGTCCTAGTAAGCCAATGATGATGACACAGATTAAGGAGGGGATCCGCAAAAAGTATAGCACAGAGAAAAGAATAACTAGAACAACAATTCCTATCCCTAAGTACCATATATACTGTGCTTTCAAACCTTTGAATTCAACAGATTGATTAACTCCTTTATTGATTTTGTAAACCTGACTGGCCATTGCTAGTTGACATTAAAAAAGGTTTTGATGACAGTGGTCACCAGTACTAAAAACACACAGCTCCCAAACCACGCAGCGGCAACTTTTCCGGTATCCGGATCGCCATTATTCCACTTTTGGTAGACTTTTACCGCACCGATCAGCCCCAATAAGGCCCCCACGGCGTACATCAATTTTGTGCCCGAATCAAAGTAGCTCCTGACCATATTATTCGCCTCATTGATACCGGCAACGCCGTCCTGTCCATGGACCAAAATGCTAAGCAGGCAACTGCAGCTGATAAGAACAAATACTTTCATGCGCTCGGTTCGCCATCCACCTGTTTTTAACTTCACCATATCCGTTCAATCTTTTAGTTTTTAAATTCCAATTCCATAAAGCAGAATGCCCCGGCCGTCAACAACCCATACTCCTACATCCCTATTGCCCTTACGCTGATGGTCGGACGGGGGGACATCTGCTAACGCATTATACCACACCTTTCCATATCACTCCTAAATCATCCATATGAGGTATAATGATCTGACAACGCTCACATTCCGAAAAGATAAACTCATTCAGCGACGCCCTTAATCCTTCATCATATAGTGAAGGAAATCTGCTGAGGATCGACCTGATTTCCTCAAAGAGTTCCTCCTGCTGATAATCCTCAGCAGATCTGGATTCCAATAACACACGCAGGTCTTTGGCAAACTTTTCAATCGGATCTTCTTGGGGATTGGAATCTTCAAATCCCTGATCCGCTTGAAGATCCGACGAGATCGTATCGGGACTTTCCTTTTCTGTTTCTGTGAATACTTCATCCCCAGCTTCAAGCTCATAGCGAGTTTTGAAAAGTGAAAGCAATTTCTTGCGGTACAAGATGACCACAACCGTTAAATAATAGAGGATGGTCATCGCTAAGACGACCTTGATATAATTCAACCATGACATATCCTTTAGCATACCTATAGCATTTAATTCAACATTTACGCAACCCATCGATTATTTCCGAAATGGGTATAGCCAAAGGAACGGACTCTTGCTGCTTCCCAAAAGGACAACTATCGCTTTGTCCCCTTTCTGTTCCCTGTTCCCTTTGTGTGAAAGGGTTTTGACAGGTAAACGGAAATCTAAAATAAATTCAAAGCCTTAATTGTGGAACCAAGTTCGGTCTTCGGATCGGAGCGGTTTCAAAAAATTCCGGCATAAACACCATCCCCCCTCTGCCCTTCTTTTATTCCGTTGCTTTTTGACCTTGCTCTCCTGCAACCGGTGCATGCCCCATAATTAATTCTTTCATGAACCTTAAAAAAATACATTATGGAAAAGCTAGAAAATCATCAGGAATTATTAAAAGTTGCTGAGGTGGAGATTTCGTATAGAAACACCGTCAGACCTTCCCAAAGGCCGCGGGTGACCTCCTCAGATCATGCCTACAGCGTGCTACTGAATAGCTGGAACCGCGACAGGATCGAGTATACTGAAGAGTTTAAGATCTTGTTGATGAATACAGGAAACAGGGTATTGGGACTTTTTGAAGTTTCGGCAGGCGGCGTGGATGCCACCCCGGTAGACGCTAAAGTGATCTTTACCGCAGCGCTCAAGACCAACGCATCAGCCATCATACTGGCACATAACCATCCTTCGGGAAATCTGACGCCCAGTGATCCCGATGTGATGTTAACAAAGAAACTATACCAAGCCGGAAGATTACTGGACATCCGGGTGCTGGACCATCTGATCATTACACCCGATGGATATTATTCGTTTAAGGATATGGGCCTGTTATAGGCCCTATTTTTTTGCTTTATCTGGTACTGAAATGACCAACTGGACAACAGCTTATTAGATGAAAAAGAAAGAAGTGATAAGAGAGAAATGGAAATAAATCTAGATGATGGCAGTTCTAGATCAATTCTTCATCTCTTTCGGGTATTTTTAATATTTAGCACCTTTAATCCTTGACTATCCGCATTGAATAAAGGTGAATCATAGGCATATGGAACCCGTCCTGATGGAACGACTTTTGAAGATTCTGTCAGGTGAACTTCCTGATCATCAAAAAAAATATGTGCTCCAAAGGCTTTTAAAACTTTGTCTTTGGACAGCCCTCCCAAAAAATAGGCTTCGTCAACATAAACACCCCATTTCCGAAGTGTTTTTATTACCCGCATGTGAGAAGGTGCATTTCTTGCTGTTACAATAGCCAATCTTAGGGGAGATAACT
>Ga0308157_10001020_pt1 | contig 67813 bp, 62 predicted proteins | sample PhyBR1_FD_201035 | JGI IMG/M metagenome (GOLD analysis project Ga0308157, IMG submission 201035) | Phyllosphere microbial communities from UC Gill Tract Community Farm, Albany, California, United States - DLSLB.R1 | ecosystem: Host-associated > Plants > Phyllosphere > Unclassified | place: USA... | reverse complement strand
TTTCTTTTAAAGATCTAAAAACAGATCATATTCAATTGGGTCAACTTAATATTTGGAATGAGGTACTTCATGCTGAAAATCAATGAAGTATTAAGTTTTGAAAGTTCTTTATTTAGGATTCTAACCATCCTGCCTCACTCTGTAATTTGGATTAATCTTGACGTTGAAAATGCTTTTCCCATCGAAATAACTAAAACAGAAATATTAAAAGGTCTAGAAGATAGCAGTATCCAAAGAACAGTAGACCCACATGAATCACTTGCCTTCATTCAGCCCGAAAAAGGATCTACACAAGAAATAAAACGTGATCAAAATTACGTTCTTATTTACCCTCTAATCTCTCATGAATTATTTTTTATTTCCACTCAGAGAGGAAAAATAATTAATGAAATCATGGCTCAGCATGAAGTCACCAAACAAACTCTTTATCGCTTAGCTCGTAGATATTGGCAAAGAGGACAAACACCTAATGCATTACTTCCTGATTACAGAAATAGTGGAGCTAAAGGTCAAAAAAGAATTGCTAGAGACAAAAAATTAGGACGCCCTCGTATCTATAATAGTGAAGAACAAGGCATCAATGTTAATGAAGACATTGAAAAGCTTTTCTATCGCACTATTAAATTATTCTTTTTAAAAGACAATAAACATTCGCTTCCATTTGTCTATCGAAAATTTCAAACCACTTATAAAAATCTCTATCCAGATACATCTGAAGCGGATATTCCGACTATATGGCAGTTTAAATATTATTACGAAAAGGAATTTAAAAAAATTGAAAGTATTAAATCTCGTATTAGTACTTCCATCTACCGTAAGGACTATCGACCTTTACAATCTACTTCTAGTTCTCAAGCCTTAGGTCCTGGAGCACGTTATGAAATTGATGCCACGATTGCCGATATTTATCTAGTTTCAAACTCAAATCCTGAAAGTATTGTTGGTAGACCCACTATTTACTTCGTGATTGACGTCTTCAGTCGTTTAGTCGCAGGATTTTATATAGGTTTTGAATCACCTTCATATTTAGCTGCAATACAAGCATTGAATATAGCGATGACTGATAAGGTTAAGTATTGTGCTGAGTATGGAATCTCAATTCAGCCAGAAGATTGGCCAGCAGTCGGTCTACCTGATGCTTTACTCGCGGATCGAGGAGAATTATTAGGCTATCAAATTGAAGCCTTAGAAAAAACATTCGCTGTAAGACTCGAAAATGCACCAGCGAGACGTGGTGATGCTAAAGGCATCGTGGAACAAGCTTTCAATACGTATCAAGCTTATTTCAAAAAAGAAGGTAAAGGAAGAGGTGTTGTTGACGGCAGTACTGTAAAAAAGACTGGTGGTCGTGATTACCGTCAAGATGCCACATTAAATATTCACCAATTTACTGAAATCATTCTTGCCTGCATCATCTCGCACAATCAATTTCATGTATTAAAAACATATGACCGTGAAGCAGATATGCCCAATGATTTACCAACCATTCCCTTACATTTATGGAATTGGGGTATTCAAAATAGAACTGGAAAATTGAGAAATGTTCCAGAGGAAGCTCTCAGAATCGCATTATTACCACGCACTAAAATCACAATATCAGACTTAGGCATCAAAGCATTTGGTCTTTACTACCTAGCGAAAGAAGTACTTGATCTTGGTTGGTTGCATCGTAAAACAGGAAGTTCTCGTCCCCAAAACCTTGAAGCTGCATATGATCCTTACACAATGAACAAAATTTATATTTTTCCAAAAGATAATAGTCTTGAATATTGGATAGGGTCTCTCTCCGATCGGTCAAGAGAATTCTTGGATTGTACTTTGTGGGAAATCAAAGAAAAACAAAAAGCGCAAAAAGAAAGCCTTATACAGCATGAGTTAGAAGCATCAAAAAAACGAAGAGAGCTTGAAGCTTTTATCACTAAGAAACTTAAAACCAAAAATGTGAATAGCCCAATTAAACCATCTCAACGAATCGCTGAAATAACTGGAAATAAAGCAAAAGAAAAAAATAGTGAACGCAAAGCTAAGGTAAAACAGCAAGAAATAGTGCATACAAACATTATTCCAATGCCTAAACTGAAAACCTCAATTAAGCCTCAAGATGCTGAAGCAGTTCATTATCCAGACTTAACAGACGAATTATTTGGTGAGGATGACTAAATGACTTTGCCATTAAATTTTATTCAAGCACGCTACACTCCTAGTTTTGGTGAATATAAACACAATCCATTTATTGAAGCTCTACCACCAATCATGCAAGAAATTGCAGATATCAAAGCTAATCTGATTGGTAAAGTTGACTTTAACCCAGAAGATATTCTGAGATCCAAGAACGAAAGAATTCATCTTTCATCTCAACTTCTTCATCAGTTTTTTCAACCCATTACTCGGCATATTTCATTAGAGCAAAAAATTGCAATATTAATTCGCCAAGGCTATGTCGGGCGTAATATTGCTAATGGAAAATTGTACCAACACTTGCAAAATGGTTATGAGCGTATTATGTCGGGAGACATTAATGCCTTTAGATTTGATGCACCAAAATCTACAGCTTTAAGCTATTCACTGATTGGTTGTTCAGGCAGTGGTAAAAGCACAACGTTACAGCGCATTCTGAACCTTTATCCTCAAGTGATTTACCATGAAAAATACAACTTCACTCAACTCGTTTATCTCAAAATAGACTGCCCTCATGACGGCTCATTAAAAAATTTATGTTTGCATTTCTTTAAAGCGATTGATGTTGCATTGGGAACAGATTTTGAAAGAAAAGTGGCCTTAAAAAGATTAGGAATCGAAGCTTTACTCAACTATATGCGTCAAATTACCAATACCTACGCTATTGGTGTTCTCGTTATAGACGAAATCCAACATCTGAGTGTTAAAAATTCAGGTGGTGCTGAAAAAATGCTGAACTTCTTTGTCACCTTAATCAATGTTGTAGGTTTGCCAGTGGTTATGGTCGGCACACCTAAAGCTAAATTTATATTCGATGGTGATCTGCGTTCAGCACGTCGTGGGGCTGGTTTCGGGGCTGTTATATGGGAACCTATGAAAAATACTCCCTCATTATCAAATACCACGACGAGAACAGAATGGATGGCTTTCACCAATGCCCTTTGGAAATACCAATGGCTAACTAATAAAGAACAACTGAGTGAAGAAATTCGAGACTGTTGGTATGAACTCTCTCAAGGCGTACTAGATATAGTCGTCAAACTTTTTGTTTTGGCTCAATGCCGAGCGATCATGACCGGACTAGAAAGAATAACGCCTAGTTTGCTTAGACAAGTCTATGAGGATGAACTCAAATTTGTCCACCCAATGATAGAAGCGCTCAAGTCTGGAGATCCTAATCGCATCGCACTTTATTCCGACTTAACTATTCCATATGTGGACAAAACATTACTTCTACTTCAGAAAAAAATAGAAGAAGAACAAGAAAAAGTTGAACAATACAATGGAAACACACATGCACAAAGATTGCATAACCTATTGATTGCCACTGGATATCCAGAATCTAAAGTAATCTCTGCAATCAAAAAAGCTTTTATCGACTTCCCTCATCTTAATATGCAAGAACTCATGCCTATCGTTTCGAATTGGCTCACTGAAGTTGAGGCAGATAAAGAAACCAAACCTGAAAAAATGAATTCCAAAAAAATAAAGCAGAGCGAATGGATGACCTTACCGTCAGATGATTTAAGGTTTCAGTTTTCTCAAAAGCAAAAATCCCAAAATTTTTATGACGTTCTTCAATCAAGCGAATTAATTTTTGATACTCAAACTTGGGTGCAATCAATGTAATAGTGGAATGAGCATGTTGAACTTTCCTACACCATATCCTAATGAGTTAATTTACAGCACGATAGCCAGAGCTGGAATTCATCATGCTATTACAAGCCCTAAGCAATTACTTGAAGAAGTATTTGCTAATCGTAAAGTCATTGCCACGATTGATTTACCTAGCCATCTAATATGTCTTTCAAATTATTTACCACCACACTATGCGCTCGAAAACCTTGCTTATAAACATACACTTTTTCCAATCCACGCTTTATTTTCTCCAGAAAAAATACGTTTGAAATGCCTTCAATGGATGGGGAGTCAATCAAAAGGTTCAATCCATTTAGCATTAGGCGTTGCGGCATCCAAAGTTAAGCAGATATCAACACATCGATATTGTCCACATTGCTTAGAAGACCAATATCGCGAATATGGGGAATTCTTTTGGGCAAGAGTTTGGTATATCCAAGGCGCAAATTGTTGTAGCAAACATAAATTTAAATTGTCAGAATTTTTACTAGCATCCCATTTGAATGGGCGGCATCAATTTATTCCTGCAAGTTCTATCCTAGATCGTAAGCAACCTAATGACCCTGCTCATAAATTAGATCTAATCGTGAGTAGGCATGTTGATGAGTTGTTAGAACTTCCACCAACAACATCACCTACATTTCATCAATGGAGTCAATTTTATCAACGTATTGCAAAGCGATTAGGTTTCGACAAAGGTTCTAAACACATTGATCATTCAAAAATTCATGCAGCAGTTATAAAAACATGGGATTTAAAATGGCTACAGCAACATCAACTAGATGAACTGAAGTCTGAAACAAGTTGGCTTAAAGCTATCTTTAGGAAGCATCGTAAGTCATTTAGCTATCTTGAACATATTATTGTCTTAGAGACGTTTTTACCTAAAAGCTGGACATGGACTACCATTCTGAGTGAAGTTCATCAGATACCATGTAATCCCCCTAGTACTGATACACCAATTCAAAGAGCTAAGTGTAAAGACTACTTGATACTCAGAGCAAAACGTAATGAATGGGTATCTTTAATTCAAAATTTTGGAATAAAGCCGTCTAGAGTCAAAAATGCAGCATTATATGCATGGCTTTATCGCAATGATAAAGCTTGGTTACTAACAACGAATAAAAGCTTTCATGCTTTGCCCTCAAGCATTCCCAAGAAAGTAGATTGGCCTCTCAGAGATTGGCACATGGTGAGGCGATTATTCAAAATATTCTATCAATCATTAGACGATTTGAGTTTACCTCGGCAATCTAGAAACTGGTATCTCAAGCAACTACCGCAACACTCCACCGTAGAAAAAAACCTTTATCAACTGCCCTTAACACATAAATTTCTGAGCACTTTTTCAGAAGACATTAGCAGTTATCAAATCCGAAGAATTACTCGAACGATTATTCAATTTAAAAAACTTAATCAGCAACCAGTGAGTTGGCAATTATTACGGCTTTCAGGATTAAGTGAAGAAAGATTAACTAATGAAACACTTAAATTCCTGAATCAAATTAAAAGGATCGATCATGGTTAAGATAAGTCATATTGCTAAAAATATGAAAATAAAAAAGATTGGCTCTTTGTTTAAAAAACATAACTCAGGAAGTTGGGCTATAAACCTAGTTTTGGAAAATGAAAGTAAAAATACTGAGTCAACTTACACTAATTTCTCTAATGCAAAATTATTAAGAAAAAATAGCCACATCAATCCTACCCAAGAATATCCTAAAGGTTACAACCTACGCTTTAAAATTAGTTCAACTCAAGATTGGCTATCTTCTGTCAATAATTCAAACTTTCCGAAAGGGAAGTTTGTAGAACATTATTTCTTGTTTGATGCAGTCCGTGTGGATCAATTCGGTCAGCCGATGTCCGAAACCATCAAAATTAAGCTCCCTCAATTTGAGCTTGCTCGATCTCTGTTTTTATACACTCCATATTTAGCAAGATCGGCAATTTTAGAGAATAGTTTGAGTATCGATTTTGATATTATTTCGAATCGAAATCATTATCTCATCAATATTTTACCAGCCTGCTCATACCCAATTTCTCATTTCAATGATTCAGGTATACGACGCATCTTATCTTGGATTCTTCTTGATCCTGATATTCGACAGTCTTTTGAAAGTATCAGTCGGTTTTGTACGAAATATGGCTATGACGTTGACCAATACCGTATATGGAGTTTTTGTTTTAATCCACCTCAACTCAATGGTGTAATCTTTGATACATACGGCTATTACAGAGCTGAAACTTCAGAGTTTTTTGTCAATGAAATTTCAGGTTTTGAAAGAATCTCGAGTCGTATCTCAAAAGAAGTCGAGTTCTATAGTGATAAATTCATTGAGTCTAAATCAGGTGGGAAAGGTGAAAACTCTTCAGGGACTAAAAATTATGGAAAAGAGTCCACCATTAAAGATGATGAAGATGGTAATAACGATGATGTTCAAATCATTGATGTTGTACCGACACACTTCGACTTCCTAGAAGCCATTGAAACAAGGAAAACTTCTAAAAAAACTAGGCATAGAAACCATGGTACAAAAGATCAAGATTTACCATCTAACAATGCAACACCGCAAGTCAGTACGAATGAGCCTATTTCTGAGGGTACTATCCCCTCTGCTGAATTTAATGGTGTTGAAGATGAAACTGAAGATCTTCATCTGTATCTTAATCGTTTCTCAGCATTTCAACAAATGATTGATTTGTTTTGCAAAGAAAACTCAGTTAAAAATTTTAGCTTTCAACTTCACAAATTACCTAACATTCAAGGCCACTCCAAACATATAAAGACTGATGGTAATCCTAGATGTGTCGCAGAAGTCAGCTTTCAATTTAATGGTCACAATATTGTGATCTTAGAAGTAGATACTTCTGACAATAAGAAACCTCTTTCAACTCGTGTTTTATCACTTAAAGACATGAATCAATGGAATCAAGTTGATCGAGGCAAAGTACTTGAGCTTGTAGTCACGCAATGTTTACGATGGCCAAAAGGAATTTTTAGAAATATTTGCTATAAAAATAGTACATTGAACCATCCTAGAATGAATTCAAAAAATCAAAACATCTCTGAGTCTGAATTAAAAAAATGGAGTAACCGTTTGAATGATTTGATTCATGCCACTTAAGCAGCAATTTCTTTTAATTGAGCATATTTACTGAAATACAAACTATTTATAAAATACTCAATTTTATCTAAAGAGCTATAAAGAGCTCCTGTTCCTGAGTAATTCTTTTTAAAATCTTCCCAATACATATATATAGCTTCTTTCAAACATTCAGCTTCTGCTAAATTTTTGCACTTAACGGCAAAAATGCAGTCAGAAATTACTATTTCAAGGTCTGAAGATAAGATACAAATTTTTTCCTGATTAAAATTACCTACTCTAGGAAATAAAATTGCTGGGCCCCGTACTATAGAGTTTTCATTAGTAACCTGAAGGCAATTTAAAAAATCAATAGTATTGTTTTTTAATGTAGTCGTATGAACTAATGGATAACCATTGTCGAGGATTTTACTCCATGCTGTATGCATCTGAAATTTCCCTCTAAAAACTCTTGGATCTAATCTATCAGTAGTTGATTGAATCTTCTTCTGAGAATCAGTTGGTTTGATATTCTCAATCATAATAATTGATGTTTTTACTCTGACTTTCTCAAAAGTAGCTTCTTTGTTGTGTGTAATAATTTTAAATGTGTATTTTGCTTTTAAGTAAGTTAGTGCCTTTTCATCTCTTTGGCTTGTCAAGCAACCATTAGGTACAACTGCTACTAGAAACCCACCTAATTTCAAAAATTTAAGAGCATTATAAATAAAGTTAAGGGCCACACCAGATTGAATTTTTGTTTCTGTGCCCTCCCATAATATTGGTTTAATACCTCTTTGACTAAATGGAGGATTTAATAAGATTAGATCAATTTTATTTTCGAACTTATTGAGTTGAGAATCAGCAATAGCATTTGTATCTAAAAAATCAATATTGAATTTTTTCCAATCATTATTTTCTAATAAATTTAAAGTATCCATAGATAAATCATTTGCTACAACATTTACTCCTCTAGGCCACTTTTTTAAAGCAGCATAAATTAGGCTTCCCTCTCCAACTGCAAAATCTGCAATACAAGACGGTTGAAATTTTTTTGGCAAGGAGTCCACTAAAAGGCTAGCCAATAAAGGAGGAGTAAAATGTTGATCTATCATTAAACTAAACTTGTCCTACGTGCTCTCAAACTTCTTATAAAATCTTGTGTTCTAGTTGGATTAGGTTTAACTAGACTAGAAACATGATAAACGTGCAGCTTTGAAGATCCATCAGTTCTGCCTGATTTCCTAACTGGATGATCGTAGATTATCTCAATCTGAGGATGATTCAATGCAAACATAACAGCTGCTAAAGCATGAGGCTTAGTTCCTATAGGTGCAATTTTAATATGCTGCTCATTATACGTTGTATATACGTCATTTAATAAATAATAACAACTAAATGGACAGTCCCCTGGAGCATACCGAATTGATTCCCATGCGCGAGTTTCAACTAATGAAGCTTTATTGCCTTTCAAAGTTTCAAAAACATACCATGGTTTAAATCCAGGCAAACCAACGATAGGCATTATATGTTCATTAGCTGGTTGGATTTGTTCAATAATGTACTTTAATCTCGTACCTTCAAAACCAAGCAAAGGAACAAACATAGTCTCTGCTTTTTTAGGTGCAAGTACTGCAAAACCCGGCAAAGGAGAAATTTCTGTAATTTTTTCACTTAAATCATAAATCTGACCCTCAAGACGTGCATCACTTCTGCTATATAAACCTGGTTCTACATATACAACCATTACTTTATAACCATTGTCTATTGCAGACTTCAATACTCCTGCCCATGTAGAATGAGACAATCCTGTAATATCTATATAAACATTTGATTCTTTCGGTACATCTTTCCATAAAGTTGATAAATTTTGGTCACTTCTCAAAAATATCTCATTTGAGTCATCACCATTAACAGTGAAGGAACTATTCGTTTTCTCTGAAATTTCAATGAAATTTACATTTACTGTAGAACTTTTCCAATCAGCGATATGACGGCTTCTAACTTCATCTGTGAAGCCAAATACATAAATACTATGATCAAGTGGCTTAAAATCTCCTGCTTGCTGAAAAGTATCAGTATAAATTGGTACATTTTTTAAATTATTCATAATAATCCCCAAACAACTGTAGTTGATCAGGTAATTGAAAATCTAAGCTTTCGTTTCGATTTGAGTTTTCAAGTACTTCTTTGATACCTTCTTTAGGTTGCATAACTAATTTTAAAAGGCTACTTGATTGCAAAGTTATCTTACGTTTTTTCCTGTAGGAAAATACGAAAAATGGAGAAAAAATAGGATGGATCATGTAATCATAATCCTTAATATCAGTTTTATCAGTTAACTTACTACCTGGCGTTCTTGTTAAAGCTAAATGCATCACAGCTTGAGTAAGGATATTATTAACGGTACGTTCAGTTGCTGGATCTGAATCGCTCACTAATTGGAATTGATTCGCTTCAGGGGTATGCCCTAATGGAGATGCAGCTAATAAACCAAAAACACGTCCTAGGCTTAATAACAACTTTGTAAGTTTTGCCCCTTCAACACTAAGTCCTTCTAATTCTGTTAGATTTTTTCGGCCAATTTGAATTGCAGCATTAGTTTGTACATCATAAGAGATTGGAATAAGATTCGTTGTATCTGATTCTTCCAATAAGTTTAAATGTTCCAGTAATGCCGCATGTACCAATTCTAATAAGTAACGAATATTACCATTAGCTAAACTTAGATAAGTATCCCAACCTGTGTAGTATTTTCTAATACCCACTTTGCCCGCTCGAATAGAAAATAAAGATGCATAGAAATGATTATTCAGTCTCGTATTCCAAGAATCTTTACCATTTAAAAGCCAATCTTCAACTAAGTCAGTAAAACTCTTACTTTTCTCCTTTTCACTCCAATATTTTATAAAGAAAAGGTAACCTGGTTGTATCTCTTTAGCTTTTTCATAGAGACTTTTATCAATTTGTTGCTCTAAGTCTTTCAACCATCCCAAATGACTATTTTTTAATAGTAAGTTAGCTTCTTCAAGCTGGGATAAAGATGGTAAAAGATCCGTTATTCTTATTTCCTCTTGCTGTCCAAAAAAACTAGGATCATTTAACCGACTATTAATGACAGCTTCAGCAAATCCCTTAAACTTATTAGCTTCTTTATTACCTGTACTATTCTGGAATATTTCTGTTAAATCAATTCGCACATAATCTGCTGGTGATGTTAACTGTTCATTCTCATTTAAAGTTGCCTTTTGTCTAAACCCTAGCTCTCTTACACCAATTTTAAATGTATAAAAACTATTGTTATGTTTAATTAGAGTGTTTAATACTTGTTGTTGGTAATCTTGAAAGTTTTCAAACTCATCAATTAAGAAAAAGAATTGTTTACCTTCTAATACTGTACCTGAAAGCAAAGCCTCACTTAAGATATCTATTGGTGCCCCTTGCATCGTAATTTTACTTGGTGGATTATCAACTACCTGATTAATAGAAGATTCAAATTCCAGTAATAAAATTTCTAACTCTTCTTCCAAATATTCTAAAGAATCTATTACCTCATCTAGTTGAAATACTGCTTTAATTCTTCTCCATTTTCTTGGAGTTATTTCAATTTTTTCACCTGTATTTTTTTCATACCACAAAGCAAACCTAACTAATTCCTGACAAAAGCATAAATTAATATAATGACTGAAATAACTTATCCATCTATCTAAAGAAACATCATTACCACTAAATGTTGTGACCCGATTAGTGTTTACTCTGTAATAGATTCCTATAAAATTCCAGTCCTGAATCTGGCTATTAGTATTTAGAGCGAATTGTCCTGTATAGGAAAGCCCTTTAAGCACAGTTGTTTTACCTGTGCCTCGACCACCAATTAAAACACAAGGCCTATTTGTTTTTAATTCCGAAAAATATCCTGGCTCATTGAAGTGATCGAAAAGCTTTGAACTTAACCACTCAGCTCTGTATAAACCTAATAATTCTTGAGATTTTTTTAATCTCAATAAATAATTACTCATAACTGCCCCTTTTTCAAAAGAGGCTTAAATCCTCCCTCATTATGATAAAATAAAGGTAGTGTTGCATCTGGCCAACCATGGGAAAAACCTAATAATAAACCCAATCCTAAATATCCTTGCCAACTCACAATTTTATTTCCGTCATCAAATACTTGTACTCCAGCATGCGGTAATTCAGGTATACCTGCTTTGATGCTCATATCTCGAATAAAACTTGGCCCATCTTTAGAGAAATCTCTCCAAATATAAGAATCAGGGTTTAAAGCACTATGTAAATCTGTGTATAAATGTGCGGGTATTACTTCCACTGGACAAAACCTATTAATATGATCATAGCCTCGTTGCGTACATATTGCCGTACAATAAAAAAATCTATGATTAGAATAAGACTGATATAAACTATTAAAAGTTACGTCTTCAGCAATTTTCTGGTTATTCCATAGAGTAACGAATTGGTTTCCTGAACCAACAAAGTCATCAACAAATACAAAATTTGCTTTAGGGTTCGATTGTATCGTTTCAATAAAACTACTAGCATTAAGTAACCTTGATTCTGGTATTCCTAATATATCTCTAGACATCCTTGTAAAGATAAACCCACTATCTGCATCACTTGGATTTTCTCCAGTCACTTTCAATATATATAAATTATCTAAAAATTCCCCCCATTCTCTTGCTGACAAATTTGTGTCATTTTTATCTTTTAAAACATGCTTTGAAAGAGATATAAAGCTACTTTTAAACAACTGTCTTACCATATCTTCAGAAAAATAAGTGAATTTTTCCAATAATCTTTTAGCAAATCTTTGCTCATCAGAGTCAAAATTGGTTATCCACTCTTGGGGAGCAAATTGATTTCTTTTAGGCCAAACCCCAGTATCTACAAAATATTTCCACTGATCATCACTTTGAAACATTAATGAATACTCAACTTATTTTTCTATTTGCTTATATCTTTGTTCTAACTGTGTATATAAATAGCTAGACAATTGAATATCAACTTTATCCTCATAATATTTGTTCAAAATCTCATATAAATGTTCATTATCTTCACGATTATTCCAAATTTTTATATATTCCCCAGATTTATATCCATTATGCTGTCTAAAGCTATTCAATACATTTTTCGCAACATATAGTTTATAGATTTCAACTATATCAAGAGATAACATAAGCGATAGATTCATAAAACTTTGTATATCAAACTTCTTATGCGTAATTGTAAAAGCCATGAAATCTTCAACTTTTTTTAATACTTCATCTTTATCTATAGCTGTATTATGAATGTCTATCAAACCATCTAAACCAACTTTATCTAATTCTTTTGATATTTCATCAATTGTTATCTTTCTTTGAAGAATATCACTAAGACCAAAGTGCCAAATATCTATTAATTCAATTTGAGCTTGTTCAATATCGATTTCTTGTTTCTTCCACCATTTCCAACCGATATGATCCATTAATTCTGCACATTCAGTCCAAATCGCTCTATACCAAGGATTATGAGCATTTCGCCATTCATTATTTATTAAACTATTAATAGAATCCTGTAATTCCAACATCTCTTTCATAAGTATTGCATATTGATTTTTCATAAAACTTCCTTAAAAAATAAATTATTATTACAACAGTACTTTACAAATTATTTTAATATAAATCAGCCACCTCTAGGGTAATAATTGAGATGGTAGTACTCCTAAAGTATTTGCCAACTCATAGATTTTTTCCAAAGTAGGATTTACTTCCCCTCTTTCAATCCGTCCTAAATAACTTCGATCCATGTTACAAAGCAATGCCAATTGTTCTTGTGACATGTTTTTTTCTTTTCTGTACTTGCGAATCAATTGCCCAAATTGAATAGTAAGTTCTGACATAAACATTCGAATGCTTAAAAAAAAGAACTATTACTATTTGAGGACTATATAGCCACGGACTATAATCCTCTTTTTAGGTTTTTCTAGCTTTTATCATGAAACAAATTTATTCTCCTATCTTTCAATCTTTTCTAGTACTTCTCTCCCAAAACCAAATTGATGGATGGACGTCAAATAAAATTTGGAACAACTTGAATCTTTCAAAAGATGAAAAGCAACGAATCAGCCAGCAACAACTTTATAGACTTCTGAGAAAAATGGTGCGACAAGGCCACTTGATCAAGAATATTCATTCAAATAATCCAAGACTTTCAACATTTTCAGAAACTAAAAGTATGGGTACTTTGAGGAAGCAATTTGACCTTAAAATCGTTAGAAATGACTCAGAAAAACTTGGTTTAAAAACTAAGGACTTAAAAGAAAAGCAAAAGATTTATGAAAACCAAATAAAAGCTTCTGAACAAGCCCTTAGAGACTTTCCAGAACTAAAAACTGATATTTTGAGAAGAAAAAATCAATTACTTCAAGATATTGAAAAATTAAAAGCTTACACTGACTTTCTAACATCACTGATATAATATGAAAGTAGATTCAACGAGCCTAAAGTTTCATTTTAGTATGAAACTTTATTACTCAACAGGTACTAGAGATTGAGGAAAAAAAAATTTTAGTATGAAACTTTATTTTTTCTTCAATTATTTACAGTTTATAAATATCAAGAAGTTAAGGCTGAACCAGTATGAAACTTTATTAATTTCATACAAAGAGAGTTTATTGCTCTCTTTTTTATTATTTAAAAGAAATGATCATCTTCATAATTAAGATTGTTTTACATTGTTTATAGAATTAGTAGACGAGGGATATACCGAAAATTTTTTAGCTCCTGCTACGCAAATGACAACCATGAGTGAAATCCCCCACATTATCGGGCTTACGGTTTCATTCAATAACCAAGCAGACAAGCCTAAACCTAAAAACGGTTGTAGCAGTTGTAATTGTCCTACTGCCAGTACCCCACCTTGTGCCAAGCCTTGATACCAGAAAATAAAACCGAGAAACATACTAAAGAAAGCGACATATAACAGCGCCAGTAGCTCAGAAATAGTAATCTGGCTAAAACTTTGTGGTAGATAGACATAACTCAGCATGAGCATAAGCGGTAAAGAAATTACCAAAGCCCAAGAAATTACTTGCCACCCGCCAAGCTGTCTCGACAGTTTTCCTCCTTCAGCATAACCCAGTCCACAAACCGTTATGGCAGCTAGCATCCAAAGGTTTCCAGACATGCTATTTTCACCCTGTACTTTAAGCAGCATAAAACCCATGACACCACTGCTCCCCAGAAGTGCAAATAGCCAAAATAAAGGCTGGGGCCACTGTTCACCACGTATTACACCAAAAATAGCTGTAGATAGGGGCAGCAGAGCAATAAAGACAATTGAATATGATGCAGTAATATATTGCAACGCAAGTGCAGTACATAAAGGGAAACCTATAACAACGCCTAAAGATACAATTACCAGAGAGCCCACATGAGTACGTTTAGGCCATTTCTCTTTCAATATTTTTAAGACCAATAAGGCCAGCAATCCGGCAATTGCTGCACGGGCAACAGTTAAAAACTCCGGGGTAAAACCTGCCACAGCGACTCGGGTTGCAGGCAGGGAACCTGAAAAAATAATTACGCCAATCAGCCCATTTAACCAGCCTCTAGATGACTTATACATACTCTATCTTCCTATAACGGTTGATGTGTTATAAGACATCTTATAGTTGTACTAACAGATACAGCCCCATACAATTTAAACGTACTGTATTGCTCTAGAAATTGGCACTGTTATGGAAAATAATGTAAAGAAAACAAAAATAGAAATAGTCATGCAAAGTGTGCGTGAAAAAGTGGCAAACCGCCATCTGGTCTCAGGGGCACGCTTACCTTCAGTACGGGCAATGGCTCAGGAATTTAATTTTTCGATCTCTACCGTTGTAGAGGCTTATGAACGGCTGGTCACGGAAGAACTTATAGAAGCACGTGCCGGAGCGGGCTATTTTGTTTGCTCGTCGGTCAGGGCTTATCCTTTAAATACGGTTGAACCTTGTTTGACCCGGGAAATAGATCCGCTCTGGATCTCACGGCAATCTCTTGAAGCAAAGCCAGATTCTCTCAAACCAGGATGTGGCTGGATGCCGGCAAACTGGATGCCAGAAGCTGCTTTACGAAAAGCACTGAGAAAAACCTCACGAACTGAACCTGATGGTCTGGTCAGCTATTCTACACCTACCGGTTATGCACCCTTACGCCATCTGATTGCCAGACGTATGGAGATGACAGGGGTATACAGTCTACCTGAGCAGATAATTTTATCCGATAGCGGTACACAGTCAATCGACCTGATCTGTCGGCTCTTTTTAAATCCAGGTGATGTTGTCCTGATTGATGACCCTTGCTATTTTAACTTTCACGCATTACTCAAGGTGCATAAAGTCGAAACTATACCAGTTCCTTTTACAGCTCAGGGTCCAGATATAGCAGCGTTTCAAGCTGCACTAACTAAACGGCCGCGACTTTATATTACTAATGCCGGTATACATAACCCGACTGGGGCCAGCCTCTCGATTTCTACTGCATACCAGATACTCAAACTGGCCGAGGCAGCTCAACTGATTATTATAGAAGATGATATCTTTGCTGATCTTGAATTAATTCCGGCGCCCCGTTATGCAGCATTAAACGGCTTTCATCAGGTAATACAGATTGGCAGCTTTTCTAAAACCCTGTCAGCGTCTATTCGCTGCGGTTATATCGCTGCCAAACCGGAATGGGTTGAACGCCTGATTGATCTTAAGATTGCTACCTGTTTTAACAGTAATCATTTAAATACTGAAATTATTTATCATGCCTTGACAGATTCAGCCTACCGCAAGCATCTGGACTGGCTGCGCCTGCATCTGGCAGAGGCTATGAGTAAAACCGCAGGAAACTTAAAAAAGCTAGATATTCACCCTTGGTTGTTACCTAAAGCGGGTATGTTTCTCTGGTGCCAGTTACCTGCGGGCTATCAGGCGGATAAAATTTCTAAAGATTCGCTCAAACATGGTGTAATTCTCGCACCAGGCGGAGCATTCAGCTCATCACCAACCGCTAATCAGTTCCTAAGATTTAATGTGGCACAGTCCAATCATAAGAAAATCTACCAGATCCTGGAGAAAGTCTTAAACAAACAATCCAGAGCTGGCAGCACCGACATTTAACTGCAGGATTATTCCTGATTAGTATAGACGTCTTGTATGTCCGTCTATAAGCCGATTAGAAAAGTTAGTCTCTGAGTGATCAGTGTATTTGTACCGCTGACAGTTTCAATACTCATGAATTTTCAAGATTATGCGTAACGTCTACTTTCCAATATTATCGCTCGCTATATGGTATGGCCGGGTGAAAATCATAAGTGGTACCTGTTTCATCTGATAATTTAAGGCTAGCCAAATTTTATATTATACCGGCTGAAGCGCATGTAATACTTAAACCGGTCTGGTCACCAATCTATCTTATATTGAGCTTAATATTGCGCACTCTTATTGAACACTACCACTCTAGCCCTTTAGATCATCATCTCTGAGAAAAGCTGGGTTCACAGTTTAGATACAACCAGATTTATTCCTCATGCCGCTGTGGTGCTACTTCCTGCCGAGTTCGGCTGGCCCAGTAAGTTGCCAATGCCGGGCCGGAAATATTATGCCAGAGGCTAAAGATGGCACTTGGTACTGCTGTAACTGGTGAAGCAGCAAAATGTACGGCGGCAAGAGCAACACCCAGTCCTGAATTCTGCATGCCAACCTCGATTGCCACCGCTTTACTGTCTGCATAAGGTAACTTAAACAGGTGACTGGCCCAGAATCCTAACAAATATCCCAAGGTATTATGCAGCATGACTACTCCTAGAATCATTAACCCGGATTCCAGTATAGAAGCCTTGCTGCCACCAATGATCGCAGCCACAATGGCCACAATAGCAACCACTGAAACCAGAGGCATGACCTGAATATACTGTTCTACCTTTTGCTTAAGTAAGCTACGGACAATAAGCCCTAGCAGTATTGGAAATAGCACCACCTGCAAAATAGAAACAAGCATTGAAGCAGCATTAATTTCAATCCACTGGCTGGCCAATACATAAAAAATTGCTGGTGTAAGAATAGGTGCCAATAAGGTAGATACCGAGGTACAGGCTACTGATAACGCCGTATTGCCCTTCGCCATATAAGTAATTACATTAGAAGCTGTACCTCCCGGGCAACATCCGACCAGAATGACACCAATGGCAATTTCAGGCGGTAACTGGAATAATTTACACAAAATAAAAGCCAGGCCCGGCATGACTACGAACTGGGCAGCTACTCCAATGATTACTGCTTTTGGGCTTTGTAATACGCTTTTAAAATCATTTGGTGTCATGGTCATGCCCATACCAAACATAATAATACCCAGCATCCAGGTAATATAGGCCTTGAGCCAGACAAAAGCCTCAGGCACTAATAAGGCAACCCCTGCAAACAGGACAACCCATAATGCAAAAGTTTTCTGAATAAACTGGGTCAAGCGTAACAAGGCAGCCATAAAATTCATCCATGTATTGACAGAGAAAATCAAACTTTAAAATTTTACTATAAAAATATTCTTTTTCTGTTGAGGTAAGCGGGTTTAAATACCCATTCTGCCATATTCTTTGAGCACATCACTCATCTTGAACTGTGACTTTAAATAAATCATCTGATTGGATACGCTGTACGCCCCTATCCAGCATCTGCTGCCAGGCTTGTTCAAGTGAACCCTCAAGATCAATTGCCTTGGTGGCATCTTCAATTACAAAAGTATTAAAACCGAATTGACGTGCATCCATTGCTGTCCAAGCTACACAGAAGTCTGTAGCAATCCCTGCAATATATACTGTATCAATTCGGCGTTCTTTTAAATAACCTGCCAGACCGGTTACAGTTTCCTGGTCTGCTTCCAGAAAAGCTGAGTAGCTATCAATGTCAGGATGAAATCCTTTTCGGATTATTAGCTGTGCAGCTGGAACATTAAGCAAGGGATGTAATTCAGCATCGTCAGTGCCTTGAACACAATGTGCCGGCCACAGTACTTGTGTCCCGTAAGCTAGCTCAATACTGTCATAAGGCTTTTTATTTATATGGTTTTTTGCAAATGAAACATGATTTTCCGGATGCCAGTCCTGAGTCAGGATAATATTTTTAAACTTCTGAGCCAGCCGGTTAATTAGCGGAATAATCTGGTCCGCCCCATTGACTGCCAGATTGCCACCGGGACAAAAACCATTTTGCACATCGACAATAATCAAAGCACTGTTTTGCGGAAGCATGCGGTAGCTCCTCTAAGCTGTATCTGAAAATCAAAATAGTGTAGCGTGGTTTCAGTACAGTTTAACCAGACAAGTTGAATTTCTGTGTTTTTCTCGTCACACCAATAAAAAAGCCCGGCAGATGCGGGCTTTTAAATGATCAGATTCAGGTCTGTGCAGGCAAGCAGCGTACTAAAAACAGCATGAGTATTGCTGAAATAATAATACAGGGAATAGCTGCAGAAATGACTCCAACAGCACCAAAACCGGCAGACAGCAACTGACCTGCAATTGCTGGCCCAAGCATAGCTCCAACCCGTCCTACAGCAGATGCCATACCTACTCCACTAGCCCGGATATTAGTCGGATAAACAATACTGCCAAACGCATACAGTACCCCTTGGCAACCAATGACAAAAGCACCAGTTAAAGCAGCTGCCCAGTAAATCTGCTGCAAGGAACCCGCTGCATTTAAACTAAAAAGCCCGGCAGCAATACCGCCATACATGAGGACTATGACATAGGCCTTTTTCCAGCGATCTGTCAAAATACCCAGAATAATTGTACCAACGGTAGCTGCGACCATGAAGAAGAACTGTGCAGTGCTGCCTTCTTTACGCGAGAAACCGAGTTCCATAAACAGGGACGGTAACCAGCTTAACATGATATACACCACCATCAGGGTCAAAAAATAACTGCCCCATACCAGCAAAGTCCGTAATAAATTTTCTTGGTTGAACAGTGGTTTAAATGAATTTGGTATTTCGATTTGGGGTTGTAATTGTCGGGATTGCAAAAATTCATGTGATTCTGGCAAAAATTTAACCATAATCGGAATAACAATAATCGGTAGCAATCCACCCAGGTAGAAAATATTTTTCCAGTCAGCCCCAAACTCCAGACTGGCGATATAGGATAGTGCGGCAGCGCCGACCGGCATACCGCAGTACATCAAACCTACAGCACGGCCACGCTGGGCAGGACTCACGGCTTCTGAAGCCAGAGTAATCAGATTCGGCATAGCCGCGCCGAGCCCTGCACCTGCCAGCAACCGTACCAATAGCAGGCTATAGAAACTGTTGACCCATACCGTGCATAAAGTAAATACCGCAAAGGTTGCAACTGACCAGATTAGAACTTTTTTACGGCCAATCCGGTCTGCATAACGTCCCCCGATTAATGCGCCCGGTAACAGCCCCAGAATACCAGCACTAAAAAATATGCCTAACTGTGAGCTATCTAGCCCAAAATGTTCACGGATACCGGCAGCTGCAATTCCCGCAGCCTGAATATCTAGCCCTTCAATGACAGCAATTAAAAAACAGATAACCACCGTAATAATGGAATGCTTTTTATTTGATCCACCCATCTAGCGTATCCTTAAAGTAGAGGTGATGACTTAGCCTCACATCATCCAGAAGGCCAACATTTAATATAACTATCCATAAGTTCTAGAAATTTCTATTTTTTTTATTAATTACTGGACTTTTCTTCTAATATAAAAATACTGAGATAGTGATAAAAACAATAACTGGCAAATAATACTGACTAAAAAACTCAGCAATAGAGCTGTAAATACTATATTTTTTTGATTTTTTAGCGTAACTTCTACTAATTTTTTGATAGCTAGAACTAATAACTTATTATTTTTTGAGTAATTTTAGCACATCATATTTTAAATTTTTTTTATTATATTCCTCTATAAGCTCATCATAATTAGCTCTTAATCAGGTGATTTTTATCTTTCTGGCTCTCCAGACTATTAATTTTAATATTTGATGATTTACCTGGTCATTTCACTGTCCTGAACTACAGGTTTTCTAAATTAAAATAACTTGGTTCAATTCATTATCAGACTGGAAATTAAAAATTTTTGGTCGCCTGAATATGTTTCATCAAAGTTTTTCATCGCTTTGGCGAAAGTATATTGTTCTTCACCAGATGTTCAGTCATAATTTGCATAAGCATTATGCAATGGGCTACGCCTGTTCATATTTTGCTTACACTCAAAATACTGCAACCATCCAGACACTTAATTCTTAAACTATCCGGATGGACAACAAGGATATTTTTTTAAAATGACTCAGCAAGCACAGACCATTCAAGGCTCAATTGTCGCCATTGTCACCCCAATGTTTGAAGATGGTAGCGTAGATTGGAAGGGTCTTGAGAAGCTGGTTGAGTGGCACATAGAACAAGGCACTAACAGCATTGTTGCTGTTGGCACAACAGGTGAAGCATCGACTTTAAGTATGGCTGAACATACACAGGTGATCAAAGAAATCATTCGTGTGGCCAACAAACGTATTCCTATTATTGCCGGCACTGGTGCGAACTCAACACGCGAAGCCATCGAACTGACTAAAGAAGCCAAGGAACTGGGTGCAGATGCTGCCCTGCTGGTGACTCCTTATTATAATAAACCGACACAAGAAGGTCTTTATCAACATTATAAAGCGATTGCTGAAGCTGTCGATTTACCACAGATTTTGTATAATGTACCAGGTCGTACTGGTGTAGACATGCAGAATGAAACTGTAATCCGTCTAGCCGATCTTCCACAGATTGTTGGTATTAAAGATGCTACCGGCGATATTATGCGGGGCTGCAAACTGATCGAAGGGCTGAAAAACAAGATTTCAGTATATTCAGGTGATGATGCTACAGCATGCGAGCTGATTCATGGCGGGGCTCAGGGGAATATTTCTGTAACTGCCAATATTGCACCTAAGATCATGAGTGAAATCTGTGCAGCTGCAATCAAGGGAGATAAGACTTTAGCTCTTGAACTTAACAATAAAGTATCAAATTTACATAACATTCTATTTTGTGAATCGAATCCAATTCCTGTGAAATGGGCTCTTCATGAAATGGGTCTGATTGGCACTGGTATTCGCTTGCCGCTGACCCCACTTGCAGAACAGTATCGCACCCCACTGCGTGATGCCCTCAAAGCAGCGGGTATACTTGAATAAGAGCACAAAGATTATGCAGTTACGTATTGGTTTAGCCCTGACCCTTTCAGCCTTGAGTCTGGCTGGTTGCAGTTCCATGAGCATCAATAATGGTTCTCTTGACTATAAAAATACAACCACACTAGAACCACTTAAATATCCTGAAGGTTCTCTGGTACGACCAGCTACGCCGCTGTATCCGGCACCTACAGTTGAACAGCTCGCCATTGATAATGCGCCTAAACTTGAAAATAAGCGGGGCAACCGTTTTGCTTTGCCTCGTCCAGAATCAGCTCAGCAAGGTGCAAATCAGTCTGCTACAGCTCAGAATGTGACTGAAACTGGGCGTCCTCAAGTAGTGATGGATGGTAACCGCAATCCGTTACTTAAAATTGAGGGTAACTCGGCAACGATCTGGCAATATACTCTTGCCACGCTGAGCAGCCTTAACTATAGCGTGGTTGGCCAGAGTAAAAATGGTCATGAAGCCACTATTAAAGCTGATAACCGGACATATGTTTTAAGACTAACCTCCGTAGGTGCAAGTCATACACTTGCTGTGTTTAATGCCGATAATAGTTTTGCAGATCCACAGCAGGCTGCAGAGCTGTTAGCTCAGATTTACCAAAATTGGCCAGCCTAGTCGTACTAGGCATTTTTTTTGTAAAAAGGTTCCTCCATGTTAAAACAAACCTTGCTTTATACGGGTAAAGCGAAATCTGTATATGAAACAGATTCTGCCGACCATCTGATTTTAGTCTTTCGTGATGATGCCTCTGCGTTCAATGGCGAAAAAATCGAACAACTAGATCGTAAGGGCAAGGTGAATAACCGTTTTAACGCCTTTATCATGGAAAAACTTGCTGCTGCCGGGATCGAAACTCATTTCGAGAAGCTGCTTTCACCTACAGAAGTTCTGGTCAAGAAACTGAAAATGATTCCGGTAGAATGTGTGATCCGTAATTATGCTGCAGGTTCATTATGTCGTCGTCTAGGTATCGAAGAAGGTAAGGAACTTAATCCACCTACTTTTGAACTGTTCTTTAAAGATGATGGTTTAGGTGATCCAATGGTAAACGAGTCTCAGGCAATTGCCTTGGGCTGGGCTACTGCGGAGCAGCTGGAACAGATGAAGGTTCTTACCTATAAAGTAAATGAAGTTCTAAAAGACCTGTTTGCTCAGGGCAATATGCTTCTGGTAGATTTCAAGCTTGAATTTGGTGTGTTCCATGACCGTATAGTACTTGGTGACGAGTTCTCTCCAGATGGCTGCCGTCTATGGGATAAGGATACCAAGAAAAAACTCGACAAAGACCGTTTCCGTCAGGGATTAGGAGGTGTTGTTGAGGCCTATGAAGAAGTAGCTGCACGTTTAGGTATTGATCTGTCCGACATCTGAAAATAGCAGTAAATCAAAAAACCGGACATAGAGTCCGGTTTTTTATTTTAATAGTATTATGTTTGGACACTTCAATCATGGATTTATTATTCAGATAAGTATAATTTTTTACCCAGCAATTTAACGGCCCTGATAACACTGTTTTAATTTTTGATAATCATAATAAAAACTTGTGGGTTGGTAACGTGCATAATTGCAAGCTGGTTTAAATAAAGTTTCTTTTTCGTTATAAAGCATTTTTACTAGCGTATGACCTTGAGGATTTTGATAAATATCCCACTGTATGTTGGCGGCCATAGGTGAAACTGTTTCGCCCCGCCATGTGCTGGTAGCATAACTATAAGTCTGATGCAGGGCTAAAGGTTGCATCATACTATGCAGATCAAGACTGGTCGCAAGCGGAATAATAATTTCTGCATGGGCAAAACGTAAAACAGCTTTATAAGGTTGTGTTTTCTCGATAACCTGATCAGCTTGTTGAAATAAATCCTGTTTTAGGCCATATGCTATTTTACTTGTTACCTGATTTGATTCTAAAAAGCTTGGTCCTTTTTCATAAAAGTCATGAGCATCATTAAATTCAGCGTAAAACCTGGCAGCATTTAAAGGCATGTATTTAGCAAAGTCTGTTCCTCGTAATTCACTTTGCATTCCACCTGAAATCGAATAAAGCTCATACAGATAAGCTGCAGCATCTACCGTGCTTGCGATTGTATTTTTACCCTTACCCTTTTCTGTAACTTGCTCCCCTGCAGGAGTAGTGACCGTAAATGAGCCTGTATTACTGAAAATATAGTCAGGTAAACCGAGCTTTCGAATAAAATCTGCCTTAAAGATGGGTTCGAGTACAGTTAATGCAACTGCCTCAGCCTGAGTATGGTTAGATAATTCATCAAGTTTCTTGTTCAAGTCATCATTATTTTCTTCAAACTGTTGATAGGTCTGACTCGCCTCATAAATTTCCTGTTGATGAGGGTTAAGTGCTTTAATTAAATCTTCCTCTGCATTTAAGCGGTGAAAATAAAGCTTGAAGCGGTCGACTCCACCTTCTTCAATGGTAGGAGAAATAGTACTGGTCAGACTGGTATAGGAGACAGGTTCTATTTTATTTTTAAGCTCACTTCGCTGCTGAATTAATTCAGCTGTGAAAAATTTTGCACTATCGACTGCCCGGTCCACTCCAGAACTTTGTATCCAGATTGAAGCATCCTGATTAAACAAGTTTGGTAAACGCTGCAGTAAGCGGTCAGCAATTCCACGATGTTCCAAAATGCCTGTCACAGTTTCATTACCATAACCAAACTGGCGAATACCTTCTACCCCATAGCCTAAAAGTATATTAGCTTGCATCATAGTTTCTAGGTCTTTACCCAGTTGTTCCCCTAAAGGAGTTAAGGCATTTTCTGCTTTCGCCTGTTTCCATAAATGATATAAGGCCAGATCATACTTAAGGCTTGATAACCCTCTTGATCCATGACGTGCAACCATCTCTGTAAAGACAGGCTGAAAGCCTGAAGGAACTGGCTCGTAACTTTTTATATCCTGTTGTGGCTGATAAGGGGTTTTAGTTTGATAATATTTTGACTCAGTATGATTTGAAGGTGGTATGACTAAATTTTTACTGGTTTCATCGTTACAGGCAACTATAAATAAATTTAAAGCTAATATGCTGATTTTAAATATTTTATTCATATAATTTAAATAATAGATAAGGAAATGCTGGGTATAATAATTTAATGTTATGTCAATTTTATTACTAACTTTAAAAGAGGATCTCTGCTAGAATATTCTATTAATTGTTTTATAATTGGGTGAATAGTATTGATTAAATATTTTCCATTAAAATAAGAAGTTAATTTTTAAAATAGAAATTTAATATTTAACTGTAAAGCAGCGGTAGGAAATTTATAAAAAAATAATAGAAAAGCTATAAGCTAATATTTATAGAGTGGCTTTTAAATATTAAGTAAAAGATAAAAATAGTGATTTATAAAAATAAAAATGGAGCCAAGACTCCATTTTTATATAAAATTTATAATATTAGGTTTACTTAGCGAACAACTTTTGCATGAGGGTCATGGTGCACTGTTTTACCCAGTTTAGTACCCGTATAAATTAGATAAAGTGCGGACAAACCAACCAATACATAAATAATTCGGGATAGAGCACTCATTTCACCAAAAATTGCAGCAACTAGATCAAAATTAAATGCACCAACCAGGCCCCAGTTAATTCCACCAATAATTGTTAAAGCATATGCAATCCAGTCGATTGTATTAAGTCTCATAGGTTACTCTCCAGCCATCTATTTGATATATTAATTATGAGAATTTAATTAAATTTAATATGTTGTTTTGATGCTAAAAAGCTGTTTTCTATGTTGAGCTAGTGTCATTTTATAGAGTTTAAATTTTAACTAGATTACTTTTATTTGTACAATTAGTGTTCAATGTAAACTTATAAAAATTGAGTTTTTTAGCTATAAAAAAATACTATTAAATATTTTATATAATTTAAATTCCTTATATAGAGTGCCTAAAGATTAAGAATCTTGGAGTTTTCTATTTAAAAAATTTATCTCCAGCCAATTAATAACTTAGACTATTAAAATTAAGAGAATAAATACCTTTAAAATATTTAATAAATTTTTTTCTTTTTTATATAACCCACTGAGTAAATACAAATAAATATACTGAAAATAAAAATGGCTTATCGGAAGACTCAACTTATTCAAAATAATATCTAGAAAAATAGGCTGAATATCATTAACAGACTCTTTAAATCCTAAAAACAAGAGCCCGGGTTCGGGCCTTGATTTACTGTTGCTGTTGTTGCTGCCAGCGGCGCTGTTGTAGCTTCTCACCTTCTACTTCCCGCTTATTACGTGCCGACTCATACAATTGAGTACCTTTTAGCTCAGGGGGCAAGTACTCCTGTAATACAAAATGCTCCGGATAATCGTGCGGATATAGATAATTCACCCCATAACCTTGATCTTTCATCATTTTGGTAGGCGCATTTCTTAAATGTAGGGGAACAGGCAGGTTGGCAGTTTTCTCGGCCAAGGCCAAGGCTTTATTAATTGCCAGATAAGTACTATTACTTTTCGCACTGGTGGCCAGATATACTGCTGTCTGACCTAAAATAATCCGTGCTTCAGGCATACCCACTGCCTGAACTGAACGGAAGCATTCTCCAGCCAGTAAAAGTGCATTCGGATTAGAATTGCCAATATCTTCTGATGCTGCAATCAGCATACGGCGAGCAATAAATACCGGATCTTCTCCACCTTTAAGCATCCGGGCCATCCAGTACAAAGTTGCATCCGGATCACTTCCCCGAATTGACTTAATAAATGCTGATACTAAATCATAATGCTGTTCACCGGATTTGTCGTAACGTGCGATATTCTGCTGTGCAACCTTAACCACGATGGCATTATTAATTATATTTTCAAGGCCGGATTCAAAGGTACTGGCAATCAGATCAAGTAGATTGAGTGCTTTGCGAGCATCTCCAGCAGCAAACTGGATGAGTGCATCATATTCTTCAATCTGGATATGTCGTTCTTTTAAAAATTCATCTGTTTGAAGTGCTTTATCAAGCAAGGTTTGAATAGATTCGCTATCAAGAATATTTAAGGTATAAACCTGGCAGCGTGACAAAAGCGCACCATTTACCTCAAAAGACGGGTTCTCAGTTGTCGCTCCGATTAAGGTGATTTTACCTTTCTCTACCGCATTTAATAGCGCATCCTGCTGAGACTTGTTAAAGCGATGAATTTCGTCAATGAAAACTACAGGTGTCAGCAGATCGCCACTTTCAGCAATAATTTCCCGTAGTTCTTTAACCCCAGTATTGAGCGCTGAAAGGCTAATAAAAGGTCGATCTACAGCCTGTGCCAGAAGCAAGGCAATAGTAGTTTTACCCACACCCGGTGGACCCCAGAAAATAATAGAAGGCAAATGCCCCTGATCAATCATCTGCCGTAAAGGTGCCTGCTCACCGAGCAGATGATCCTGTCCGATAATTTCTGAGAGGTCACGTGGACGCAGACGTTCAGGTAGAGGGATTTGAGTATCTGACATATTCTTTTTGCATTACTGTATAAGCTTTTATAGTAGCGTATTTTCAAGCTGCTGCACGGCAGTTTTTAAGCAGTACTGTATATAAGTGCGGGGCAAAAATAGCAAATATTCTGGTTAAAATATCAGCTTCATACCCCGATGCTTCATGAGCCAGCCGTCAGTTTCAAAAGTTTTGCATTTTTGCCATCCTCAATAACCCAGATCGAACCATCCTGAGCTTCCTGTAATCCCCGCATACGTTCCTTCATATCAATACGCTGAATTTCTTTCACCGGGTTTTGCTCCAGATCTACGATAATCAAAGCCTCTGAAGACAGCCCTCCAATCAGTGCCTTCCCCTGCCACTTGGGAAATTGCCGGCCTTGATAAATCAGCAGACTCGAGGGAGAAATGACAGGTGTCCAGCTTAGCTCGGGTTTTTGAAATTCAGGTCGGGTTGAATGGTCAGGAATCGCTTTACCATCATAATGGTCTCCATTGGAAACGATGGGATAACCATAGTTTTTCCCCTCTCTAATCAGGTTCAGCTCATCCCCACCTTTCGGTCCCATTTCTACGACCCAGAGCTGATTTTTAGCATCAAATGCAATCCCAAGCGGATTTCGATGGCCGAATGACCAGATCTCGGCGGTTACTCCACCCTGCTGTGCAAATGGATTATTACTGGCCGGCGTACCGTCATCGTTTAGACGCAGTACTTTCCCAAGATTAGATTTCATATCCTGTGCCGGCGTAAACTTCTGGCGCTCACCTGAGGCAATCCAGAGTTTTCCTTCATGGTCAAAAGCCAGACGATGACCATAATGGCCTTTCCCCGAAACTTTTGGTATCTGACGCCAGATTACTTCATGGTTTTTTAAAGCTGGCACTGCACTGTTCAGGTCCAGCTGAGCTCTGGCGACAGCTGCTCCCTGTCCTCCAGCACCTTTTTCCGCATAACTATAGTAAACCCACTGGTTTTGATTAAAATTTGGATGCAATACGATATCACCCAGACCGCCTTGCCCACCGTATTCTACTTCAGGAAGACCTGTGATATTTACTGTACGTTTTGTCAGCGGGTCAAATAGCTTGAGCTGACCTTTTCGTTCAGTAACTATTAATCGCTGGTCAGGTAGAACAGCGAGTGCCCAAGGTTCATTAAACTGGGTAATTTGCTGTACTTTAAATGTCTGTAACTGCTTAGAAGTTGAAGTCTGGTCAGCCTGTTGATGGCTTTCCGGAGTATTAGTGTGTCCCTGATTTGAATTACAGCCATACAAGGTAAACAGGCTAAAAAATAGTATGGATGTTATGCGGAATTTATTGTTATACATCACTTCTCTCTTAAATTCTGACTATATTTTCCATCATACAAATGAATGAATATATCTGTCCGATTTAATCAAAGTATTGCTTTACCAAATATTTCCTTTTGATTTGGTTAATTTTCAGGGAAGTCAAAGCTTATGGTTCAGGGTGCTTAAGGCCAGAAACAATTTTGCAGTCCTGAATAGTAAGGTCAGCCCGACAGGTCTGGCGCAGCTGTTGTAACTTTGTACGAAAATTTTCAAGGCGTTGAAGTTTTTGTTCAATATGTCCCAAATGATCTTCTAGCAGTTGATCAACTGTATTGCACTGTTGTTGCGGCTTTTTCAACAGTTCAGTCAGCTGCCCAATTTCTTTAAGTGACATTCCCAGTTCACGGCAATGCCGGATGAAGATAAGCTGTTCAAGCGCAGTGTCATCATAATAACGATAGTTATTATTACCCCGTAATGGCAGCGAAAGCAGATTTTTCTTTTCATAAAAGCGGATACTGTCTACCGAAATTTTACTTTTCCTGGCCAGTTCACCAATCGAATACAGCATACATTCCCCTCTTGACTCTGGAGTAACTCCAGACTTTTTAATTATTCTATCTGATCTTTCAGGAGTTAAATAATGGCAGGTTGCTGTAGTTGTCAGGAAACACAGGCTAAAAGCCGTAAATTCAGAAATGCGCTGTGGATAGCCCTATTTTTAAATTTCACTATGTTTATTGTTGAGGTTACAGGTGGAGCACATACAGGTTCCACTTCACTCTGGGCTGATGCACTGGATTTTGCAGGAGATTCTTTCAATTACCTGATTTCTATTTTCGTACTGGGTCTTGGATTATACTGGCGCGCAACAGCTGCCCTGCTAAAAGGACTGATGATGCTGGTTTTTGCTTTCATTGTTCTGGGCAAAGTGGTCTGGTCCTATATACATGGTGTACCGCCAGAAGCGATTACTATGGGTATTATTGGTACACTGGCACTGATCGCGAATATCCTGACTGCCCTGATTCTATATGCTTTTCGGGATGGCGAAGCCAATATGAAGTCTGTGTGGCTGTGCAGTCGTAATGATGCGATTGGTAATATAGCGGTAGTTCTGGCTGCTGTAGGCGTATTTGGAACACAGCAGGTCTGGCCAGATTTAATTGTAGCCTTAATTATGATTTTACTTGGCTTAAGCTCCAGCCTTACTATTATCCGGACCTCATGGAAAGAACGGATTCAGGCCAAGCTCGGATGAGATAGAATAAAAGAGAAACTTGAGATACTTCTCTTTTATTTTTAATTTAACGTACCCAGCGCACGATATATTCTTCTATCTGGTCTTCCTCAATGTCCAGTTCAGAAATACAGCGGCCGGCTGCTGATTTTTTGGCTTTCATCACACTTTGGCGGCTACCGGTATTCAAATAGTGCCATGAAGGTAAATTTTTACCTTCAGACAGACGGCGATAAGCACAACTCGGAGGTAACCAGTGAATTGTAGCGAGCTTTTCTGGAGTCAGCTGGATACAGTCAGGAACCTGCTGTTTCCGGTTGGTATAATCACTGCACCGCGCTGTCTTGCAGTCCAGTAATTTACAGGCAACTTTGGTATAGGCAACCTCTTGAGTCTCTTCATCTTCAAGTTTGACCAGACAACACAAACCACAGCCATCACAAAGCGCTTCCCACTCTTCCGGGCTAAGTTGTTCAAGTGGATAGACTTTCCAAAACTGTGGACGCAACGGCTTCACCATAATACTTCATACAAATTTACTACCTGAACAGTATATCATTGTGTGTTTTGACTTTTAAAAAATACATCTCTCACAAATCATTTACTTAACGCAATACCTGGTATAATTTTTAAACACAAAGCTCACACTTATATTTTATTTTGCTCTCTATACTAAAAACACATTAATAAAAAATTATGGAGATAAATCATGTTTCGTTGGGCGATTATTTTTGCGGTGATTGCACTAATTGCAAGTCTGTTAGGTTTCGGTGGCGTAGCAGGCTTATCTAAAGACTTTGCAGTGATTCTGCTTGTGATTGCAGTTATTCTGGCAATCGTTGGTTTTATCTCACGCGGCCGAGTATAAATATATATTCATCGTGTTATAAAAAAGAAGGATTTATCCTTCTTTTTTATTTTTTCATCTTATTCAAAACATAAATTTTCACATTTCTTCTTTCATATTCTTTTTCTTTTCAGTCATTTTAAATATTTTTTATGATTTAATCAGGTCATTCTCTTAAGTTTATACAAGGATTGATCAGAATGACTTCAACAATCAAAACCCGCGAAATTCATTATAACGCAGCAGATGGTACCAACTTAGTTGGCTATTTTGCTGCGCCAGAATCTGATGCACCAGTAGCGGGTGTGATTGTAGCGCCAGAATGGTGGGGCAGAACTGAATATACTGAACAACGTGCCCGTGAGCTGGCTGAGCATGGTTATGCTGCACTTGCAATTGATATGTATGGTGACAAAAAGGTAACTACCGACGCAGGCCAAGCCAATGAATGGATGATCCAAACTTTTCAGGATCCGGACACAATAGTGACTCGTGCGTCAGCTGGCCTAAAGGCTTTGGCTGAACAAAATGAAGTAAATCCGGATAAACTGGCAGCAATAGGCTTTTGCTATGGGGGCAAGGTCGTACTTGATCTGGCACGCTCAGGTGCACCACTTAAAGCCGTTGCTACTTTTCACGGCAATCTCTCTGCAAAAGAGCCGGCACAGCCTGGAAAAATTCAGGCTGAAGTTCTGGTATTGCACGGTGAACTCGACAGCATGGTCACTCTAGATGATGTAGCCAGTTTCAAGCAGGAAATGCAGGCAGCCGGTGTAGAGCATGATGTTATTGTATTTGAAGCAGCAAAACATGGTTTTAGTAATCCATTAGCCGATGAACGTGCCCGGGCCAATGGGGTAGATCTGGGCTATAACGCAGAAGCAGAGCGACAAAGCCTGAAGGCCATGTATGATTTGCTACAACGTCACCTTTAACCTATAAAATATTAAAATCGCAGTAAGGTGCTGATTACCTTACTGCATAGATTCAACCTATAAATAAAACGATGAGGGTATAATCATGAGTGAAAATAATTGTCCATATTGTGACTTTGATGAATATGATGTGATTGATAAAAATGACTTTGGTGCCATTTTGCCTGAGCCAAAACCGTTATCTAAGGGACATTCTGTTATTATTCCCCTGCGTCATATCAGTTCATTTTTCGATGTCACTGATAAAGAACGTAAAAGTCTGATGTCGCTTCTGGAACTGGCGCGTAATGAACTTAAAATTCGTCATCAGCCTGAAGGTTTCCATATCGGCTTTAATGATGGTTCTGTCTTTGGAGAAGCTTCCCAGCATCTCCATATCCATATTATTCCACGCTATGCGGGTCAGGCTTTAAGACTGGACGAGCGCTGGGGAATACTGGACGAAGAGTAAATGAGTAGATGATGCCCAGGGCATCATCTTTTATCCTGGTTACTGAGTTTACTGATTTCTGCCATTTACTATAACGGTGCTATTTATCTTTAATACTTAATCTTTAAGCTGTTTAAAACACCTAGCATGAAACATGCCTTTTTCCAACTAAAAAATCTATTCTCGCTGTAGTTCAGCTATAATCTCTAGGTAATTCTTGCCTGAAATTTATATGTCTGAATTTTCCTTTTCACATGCTTTACTTGAATGGTTTGATGTTCATGGCCGGCATGACCTGCCTTGGCAAGTCAGTGATGATCCCTATAAAGTCTGGGTTTCAGAAATTATGCTTCAACAAACCCAGGTTAAGACTGTGCTGCAATATTTCGATCGCTTTATCCAGCGGTTTCCTACTGTAAATGACTTGGGACTGGCTAGTTGGGATGAAGTAGCCCCATACTGGGCTGGGCTGGGCTATTATGCACGTGCCCGAAATCTGCATAAAGCAGCTGGAATAGTTAGCTGTGAAGGCAAATTTCCAGACAGTCTTGACGGCTGGATTGCTTTGCCCGGTATAGGCCGCTCGACAGCAGGCGCATTAATGTCACTCGGATTGCGCCAGTATGGTGTCATTATGGATGGCAATGTTAAACGGGTACTGGCACGCTTTTTTGCAATTGAAGAAGATTTGAGCCAGCCGGTACAGGAACGCAGACTCTGGAAACTGGCAGAAGAGCTATGTCCGACTGAACGTAACCATGATTATACGCAAGCTATCATGGATCTGGGTGCTACCATTTGTACCCCCAAAAAACCGTTATGCCTTTACTGCCCGATGCAGCAGCACTGTCTTGCCCATCAGCAGGGATTAGAAACTGAATTGCCTTATAAAAAACCAAAAAAGCCTGTGCCGCTGAAACAGGGCCATATCTTATTATTGCAAAGCCAAGACCAATGGTTATGGCAGCAGCGGCCAGCTAGCGGTCTCTGGGGCGGCTTGTATTGTCTGCCTATAATTGAAGATAAGCAGCAGTTTTCTCAGCTGCTGGCACAATATGGTTTAAAGCAGAAGCAAGCGCCCGTTCAGATTACACATGGCTTCACTCATTTTACCTGGCTGCTGGATACCTATCTGTTCCACGTGGAACCAGAACAACGTGAGTTTCTACAGACTGAACTGGGTGGTGAATGGCTGAGTCCTGAACAGGCTCTAATGCGTGGTCTGCCAACGGCTATGAAAAAATTGATTCAGCTTATCGAGTGATGACATACTGGTTACTGTCATTTTATAAACTTATTTAATCAAGGAAGTCGTGTGTCACGTTTTGCCGGTTATATTTTTTTAAGTTTGTGTTTTATCTTGATAGCGGCCTGTACCTCTGCGCCGAAAAAACCTTCTGCTCTACCCGCTGCCCAAGTAAGTAAACTTCATGGTATGCAGCTTGCTTCGCGTTTACCGGTTCCAGTGAAGAGTGTGGAGCGTCAACAACTCAGTGATACCTGGGGAGTGTCACGTAGTAAAGGACGCACTCATGAGGGTATTGATATTATGTCTCCACGCGGTACAAAAGTTTATAGTGCCACAGAGGGGCTGATCGCAGATCTGCGCAATAACAATCTTGGAGGTAAAGTCATCTGGATTTTGGGACCAGGTGGCAGCTGGCACTATTATGCCCATCTTGATGGGCACAAAAGAGGTCTGGAAGTCGGTGATTATATTAAAAAGGGACAGCTCATCGGTTACGTAGGCAATACTGGTAATGCCCGTCATACAGCCCCTCATCTTCATTATGGAATTTATCTGCAAGGCAAAGGTCGTGGTGCAGTGAATCCTTATCTGTATCTGCGTTAGGAAAAAAATATGTCAGAAGCTTTAATTCAACGGCTGGTCGAATTTGCAGAATCTGGAAACCAGCAGAAAATTGTGCTGGCCGGACAGAGTTACCAGGGCTGGATAATGGAAATTACTGAAGATGCGCTGATGATCAGCACAGGTTTTAATGATAAGAATGGTAAAGATTGCTGGTTAAAGTTTGACGATCTTGCTATCGCCGAACTATATTTTTGGAATAATCTTACCAGTGAGTGGATAAGATTTACTATTTAAGAACCTTAAGTTAAACCACTCAGGGAGCACCATGATGACCCCTCAGCGCTGCGGATGGTGCTCGGATGACCCGCTTTATATTGCCTATCATGATCAGGAGTGGGGAAAACCTGAATATGATGAGCAACGCCTATTTGAAATGCTGTGTCTGGAAGGTCAGCAAGCCGGCCTCTCCTGGATTACCGTTTTAAAAAAGCGCGAGGCTTATCGGCAGCATTTTTTTCAATATCCGATTGCTAAGATTGCCGGCTTGAGTGATGAGCTGTTACAGCAAAAAATGCAGGATTCAGGTCTTATCCGTCACTTGGGCAAGTTGAAGGCTATTCGTGACAACGCAGTTGCCTGGCAAAAACTTAAAGCTGAAGTCGGTGATGTAGGCCACTGGTTATGGCAAGTTGTCGATGGTCAACCTTTATATCGGAATGTGACAGATTTTCGTCAGGCTCCTGCCCAGACAGAGACCAGTCTTGCACTTTCAAAAACTTTAAAAAAATATAGTTTCAAATTTGTTGGACCGACGACCTGTTATGCTTTTATGCAGGCCGTCGGTATGGTTGATGATCATGAAAATAGCTGTAAATTTAAGTCTAAGCCAAACATCCGCTTTTCTGCCAAGGAGTTGTTATGAGTCAGAAGAATACTATTCGTGCCTATGCTGCCATGCAGCCAGGTGCAGCACTGGTTCCCTATGAGTTCGATGCCGGTGATTTGCAGCCACATCAGGTTGAAGTCAAGGTTGAGTACTGTGGCTTGTGTCACTCTGATATTTCAGTACTAAATAATGACTGGGGCAGTTCAGTTTATCCGGTTGTGGCTGGTCATGAAATTATCGGTACAATTATTGGTTTAGGCTCAGAAGCCAGAGGCTTGCAACTGGGCCAACGTGTGGGTATCGGCTGGACAGCAGAAAGCTGTCAGCATTGTGATTACTGTATTGCCGGTGATCAGGTAATGTGTAATGGTGGCTCTAAAGCGACTATTGTTGACCATGCTGGCGGTTTTGCTGAAAAAGTACGTGCCGACTGGCAATGGGCGATTCCTCTTCCCGATGATCTGGATCCACAAAGTGCCGGCCCCCTGCTCTGTGGCGGTATTACTGTTTTTGACCCTTTATTGAAACATCAAATTCAATCTGTACATCATGTCGGTGTTATCGGAATTGGGGGCTTGGGCCATATGGCCATCAAGCTGCTTAAAGCATGGGGCTGCGAAATTACCGCCTTCACTTCCAGTCTGGATAAAACACCCGAGCTGATTGAAATGGGTGCAAATCACGTAGTAAACAGCCGTGATTCTGCGGCACTTAAAGACCAATACGGCAAGTTTGACTTATTGCTCAGTACCGTTAATGTCAGTCTGGACTGGAAATCCTATCTACACACACTGGCACCACATGGTACCGTACATATGTTGGGACTCACCCTTGAACCGATGCAGGTACCAGTAGGAACCCTTATTGGAGGGAACAAATCAGTGACGGGCTCACCCACCGGTTCACCGGCGGCTTTGCGTCAGTTACTCAAGTTTGCAGCACGTAAAAATATTGCTCCACAGATTGAACTGTTTCCAATGTCACAGATTAATGAAGCTATTGAACGCCTGCACTCAGGTCAAGTACGTTACCGGGTGGTTTTAAAAGCAGATTTTGACTAACTGTCTGTGTTATCAAGTTTTTGTTTTACCCATTCTGCCAGTTTATCAATTGACTGGCAGATCTCATGACTTAAGCCATGTCCGGCATTTAAACGGATAAAATGCCGGTAGCGCCGGTCTTCTCCAAATACTTCTCCCGGTACAATGTTAATACCATGCCGCTGTGCAAAATGATACATTTCTAGTCCGTCAATCTGTACCGGAAATTCCAGCCACAGGGCATAACCACCCTCAGGCTGACTTAGACCGATTTTAACGCCTTGAAAAGCCTTTAAAATATATTCCTGATATTGTCTTACCTGCTGCATAAGACGGGGGCGTAAACTATTTAAATGTTCACGGTAACTGCGGCTATATATCAGATCGGCCAGTGCAAGCTGCAATGGTGTATTGACGATGGCATTTCCATTTAATAACCCGATTCTAAAAGACTGTAGCTGCTGGCTGATACATACCCACCCAATGCGGTAAGCAGATGATAAAGACTTGGAAACTGAACCGCAGTAGATGACATAACCGGCCTGATCCCAGTACTTAATAGGTAATGGTCGTTCCAGATTAAAGCCGCATTCAGCATAAATATCATCTTCAATCACATAACAGCGGTAGCGTTCTGCCAGCTGTGCAATCTGTGCCTTTTCTGTATTGGTCAGACAGTAGCCAAGCGGATTCTGGTAATTCGCAGTCATCAGACAGGCCTTTACCTGCCCGCTTTGCATCATCTGTTCCAGCCGGTCCAGATCAACGCCTGCATGACTGGCCGGTATTTCGATAATTTTACGCTTCAGACTGGCCAGTAGCTGTAACTGGCCATTAAAACTTGGGGTTGGTACCAGAATGCTATCACCCACTTCAGTAAGCTGCTGAATAATGAGTGATAATGCAGGCATACAGCCACTGGTAATTAAAATATCTTCTGGCTGAATATACAGGCCATCTTCTGCCCAGTGTTCGCTTAAAGCCTGACGTAACTTTTTATGGCCCTGCCGGTCACTGTATAGAAAGTCTTCCGGCTGGCTATGCTTGAGCGCACGCTGAATCGAACGGCGCAAAGCCTCTACAGGTACCAGTTGTGGTGATAGCTGGATAGCCCCCAGATGTACTAAATTAGTCTGAATGGAAGCCTGCTGTATTTCAATTTGCAGTTCAAGATTACTGACATCACGCGGTCTGGACTGGAAATCTAAATGACGGGGTAACGGGTTTTGTAATGACTGCCCTTTCACAAAATAGCCAGATCTGGGCCGTACATAAATTAAGCCTTGAGCTTCCAGTAATTCATAACAGCTTTGTGCAGTGCTCAGGCTCACTTCATGCTGCCGGGCAAAATCCCGAAGAGAACTGAGCCGCTGATCGGCTTTTAAAGCTTGGCTGTGAATTTTTCCGGCCAGCTGACTGGCAAGAAGTTGGTAGTGAAATGCCATATCTGTACTGCTTTTTTAAATTTTTTTGTGTCTGTAATGCTCTATAGCACAGGTTTAAGCTGAAAAAAATTAAAATTGAGCAAAACTTGATGAAAACTTGCACTTTATTATTTATTTGTCTATGGCTAGCAGCTTGCCAGCCACAATATCAGCAGAATACTTCTCAAAATGCACTGTGTCAGTCATTAATTGGGGGTTATTTAAAAATGCAGTCACTGCCTGGCTATCAGCTCTGGAAAATTACAGCACTCCCTTCCAGCACAGAGTGGCATTATCTTTATAAGAAACCTACTGAAAACGGGCTGATTATGACAGGTCTACTCCAGCCTAAAATCGAGTTTGTCTGTTCACAACAGCAGCAGCATTTACGACTCGAATTATTGCAGACATCCAGACAGCTCAGGTTCCCATTATTTGAGCTCCGTTTGCCTGTGCCAGCCTCTCAGGTAAATGGTTCAAAATGAAAACCCGAGCTTAATTCCTGTACCAGATATTCGATCAGCAGCCTGACCCGTTTTGGTAAATGTTCCTGCTGATAATAAACCGCATGAATAGGCTGATAATGTAATTCAATCTGGTCTTCAAACAAGGCAACTAGTCTGTTCTGGGCCAGATCCTGACCCACCAGAAATTCAGACAGGCAAGTAATTCCATGATGCAACAGGGCCAGCTGCCGTACAGTCTCACCATTAGATGCCCGAATTGGTGCAGTTGCGGTAAAGTATTCATTACCCAGTTTGAGAGGCCAAGTGTTCAAATGCTTGGGAGAACTAAACCCGATTAACTGATGCTGCAATAGCTCCCCAGCAGTTTGTGGAGTGCCATACTGTTCCAGATAAGCGGGACTGGCAACTATATATAAACGGCTTTGAGTGAGTAAACGGGCATGCAGACTTGAATCATTCAGCTGACCAAAACGGATAGCCACATCGGTCCGATGTTCTAAAAGGTCAATAATCTGGTCATGGCTGTTCAGTTCAATTTCAATACACGGATAGCGCTGCATGAATTTCTGCATGAGTGGGGCAATTACATGCAGCACAAAGGGGGTGGCCGAGTCGATCCGGATTTTACCGGAAACCTCGTGGTCAGATTTAAGCAGCAGCTCTTCAGCATCGTTCAGCTCATTGATAATCTTGCGTGCACGCTCTAGAAACAGCTGGCCTTCCTGTGTCAGCGAGAGCTTGCGGGTAGTACGTTCCAGTAACGTAACGTTTAACTTACTCTCCAGACGCTGCAAAATACGGCTTAAACCAGAAGTTGACTGGCCGAGCTGTTCAGACGCCTTAACAATCGAACCACTATCCACAATACTGACAAAAACCTGCAGCTCTTCAAAAGTAGATTTCATCACATCCAATTAATGACAAATTAACAATAATATTTTGCAGATTATCTACTTTTTTAGCAACAAAGCTTCCGACAAAATAATCTTAACTTTTAAAAATAGTCGAGGTTACGATGATTATTCCTAAAATCGGTGTAGGTACCTTTCGCCTGTCCGGTCAAACCGTCATTGATTCAGTCAGCCAGGCACTCGATGTTGGATACCGGGCGATTGATACAGCCCAGATTTATGGTAATGAAGCAGAAGTTGGTACCGCCATACAGCAAAGTAAGGTCTCCCGACAGGAGCTTTTCTTAACCACCAAGATCTGGACTGAAAATTATGCACCAGAACGGATGATTGCCAGCCTGAAGGACAGCCTGCACAAGTTACAGACAGATGCTGTGAACTTGACACTCATTCATTGGCCAGCCCCCGGTCTGGGCTACTCTGCTGCTGAACTGGTGCAGAGCCTGTATCAAGCCAAAAAGCTGGGACTCACCGAACATATTGGTGTGTCCAATTTCAATATTGCCCAGACAGAAGAGGCGATTGCAGCAGTTGGACCAGACCAGATTGTAACCAACCAGATCGAGCTAAGCCCTTATTTGCAAAACCGTACATTAGTGCAATATCTGCAGAGCCAGAATATACAGGTTACCTCTTATATGACACTGGCTTATGGCAAGGTGCTGCAAGACCCTGTTCTTATGCGTATTGCAGCCTTACATGAAGCGAGTACCGCCCAGATTGCCCTGGCATGGGCTATGCAGCAGGGCTTTTCAGTAATTCCATCTTCTACCAAGCGTGAGCATCTGCTCAGTAACCTAGAAGCCCAGAAAATTCTGCTGAGCCATGAAGAAATGCAGAAAATCGCCGAACTTGAACGTAATGGACGGGAAATCAGTCCGGAGCAGCTAGCACCAGTATGGGATTAAGTACGGATGAAAATTAATTTTCCGCTGCTTGCCCTTGCAGTCGGTGCGTTTGCGATTGGTACAACCGAATTCTCGCCAATGGGACTGTTACCTGATATTGCCGGGGATCTTGATGTTTCTATTCCGAGAGCTGGTATGCTGATTACTGGTTATGCGCTGGGCGTAATGCTTGGCGCACCAGTGATGACTTTATGGTTTAGCAGCTTTAGCCGCCGTAAGGCACTTATTCTGCTTATGGCTATTTTCACTATAGGTAATTTGCTGGCAGCAGTTTCTCCCAGTTATATGAGTCTGATGGGTGCACGTCTTATCACCAGTTTAAACCACGGTGCATTTTTTGGAATCGGGTCTGTAGTAGCCGCCAGTGTCGTTCCGGTCCATAAACAGACCAGCGCAGTAGCAGCTATGTTTATGGGTTTGACTGTTGCCAATATTGGTGGTGTCCCTCTGGCAACCTGGGTTGGACAAAATATTGGCTGGCGAATGTCCTTTCTGGCAATTACCGGTCTTGGTCTGCTAACGATACTATCTTTATGGAAAGCCTTACCTAAAGACCATAAAGGTAGTAGGCCTGATGTAAGAGCTGAGCTGAAAGTATTGACACGCAGACCGGTCATACTAGCAATGCTGACCACAGTATTGGCCTCTGGTGCAATGTTTACCCTGTATACCTATATTGCCCCGAGCCTGGTTGAATTTACCCAGGCATCTCCAGGATTCATCACCTTGATGCTGGTACTGATTGGTATAGGTTTCTCGATCGGCAATCATTTAGGCGGAAAATTTGCTGACCTGTCTCTGGACAAAACCCTAATCGGTTTCTTTGTATTGCTGATCGTCAGTATGCTGCTCTTTCCGTTACTGGCAAAAAGTCCACTGGGGGCAGCAGTCGGACTGGTGATCTGGGGCATAGCTACCTTTGCTCTGGTACCCCCTTTACAGATGCGGGTAATGTCAACCGCTCATGATGCACCAGGACTTGCGTCCTCAGTTAATATCGGGGCATTTAATCTAGGTAATGCGCTTGGCGCTGTAGCGGGTGGTGCCGTACTTAGCATGGGCTGGAGTTATATGGCAGTGCCGGTCAGTGGCGCAGTACTGAGCATAGTAGGCCTGCTTCTGGTATTCATCCAGAGGAAAGGACAACAGCCTTCCATAGCCTGTGAATCATAAGTGCTATCAATTTCAGCCTGTAAGGCAGGCTGAAATGACTTTATTGAATAGCCACAGGAAGTTTGGCATTGATATACATGGGCCGTTCAAGCTCGGATCGCATGATTTTAAGCATTTGGTAAGGCTGCTGTTCCACAAACATGTTCATAAAACTGATGGGTAAACTGCCTTCCGGGTTTACATATCCCATTGTGGTGACTTTAACTTTATTTGCACCTAGACGCTGAAAAGTCCAGTCTCCCTGATAGTCTTGAAGACGTATATAGTCAGGCTGACTAAAACGGGAATCTGCCATACCCCGGTTACGGATATTCACTGTACCATTACGCTCTCTAGTAATTTTACTTTGAATAATAAGGTCACGATCTTTAAGCGGAAAAGGTAAGTCCATCACCACATGCAGTAAAAATTCTCCAGCTTGATCATCTCGGTTTAATATACTGATTTTCCCCATATAGGGGACCCATTGTTGGGCACGCTCAACATCCATAATTAGCGCAACAGCCCGTTCCAGGGGTACATTAAATACTGTCTCTGCCTTATAGGATGCAGCCGGGTTGCGAGACGTCTGGTAAGTCCAGACCTTGATATTCTGTTTATTAATTTTTAGTCTGGCCTGCTCTGCCGAGGTAGATTGAGTAGTTAACAGACTCAGTAACATCAAGCAAATATTGAATATAGTTTTCTTTTTCATTTTTATTTTTCATACTTTTTATATAAGTGTAATCAAGCCCCTTTCTTCCTGAAAAGGGCCATTAGCGCTACATCTGGATATCATTGAATCCAAGCACATCTTTCATATCATATTTACCTGCTTCACGTCCAACGACCCATGCGGCTGCACGTACTGCACCGGCGGCAAAATTCATCCGGTTGGTTGCCTTATGGGTCACTTCGACACGCTCACCTTCCCCGATAAACATGACAGTATGCTCACCAACAATATCGCCACCACGAATGGTTTCAAAGCCAATGGTCTGACGCTCACGTGGGCCGGTATGGCCTTCGCGACCATAAACTGCTACTTCTTTTAAATTACGGCCTAAGGTATCCGCAATCGCTTCACCCATCATGAGCGCAGTACCCGATGGAGCATCAACTTTGTGACGGTGATGTGCTTCAATCACTTCAATATCAACTGTATTACCAAACACTTTTGCTGCAAGCTCGAGCAGTTTGATCGACACATTGACTCCAACTGAATAATTAGCTGCATAAACTACAGGTGTCTGGCTAGCACTTTCTTCCAGTACGGCTTTTTGTTCATCATTCATGCCAGTGGTTCCAATGACCATTGCTACCCCTGCTTCACGGCAAAGTTTCAAGTGCTGTTCAGTGGCAGCAGGTGCCGTAAAATCAATGATCACATCACAGTCATTAAGCACGTCAGCCAGCTGTCCAGATACTTTGACCCCCAGCGTACCAATACCTGCCAGCTCACCCGCATCGGCTCCTACCAGTGAACTCTCTGGACGCTCTACTGCTGCTGCCAGCTGGTAACCTGCCTGCTGGACTGCCTGAACCAGAATCCGGCCCATACGGCCACCTGCACCTAAAACACCAATACGTGGAGTTGCTGACATAACATTTTCCCTGCAGTCATCTTTAAAATTGCTCTACTATAACAAAACTCTTCCCGCTCTCTGAAACTTGTCTGGAAAAATTATGGCTTAAAGTTCCTTTATAAAAATGAACCATTAAGAAAACAAGCAGTTCAAAGAAGAAGCAATATTTTTAGCTCATTCATGACTTTATTTATCCAGTTAACTGCTGAAAAATATTAAAAAATATTCAGACAATTTCGTATTTTTCACAATTCTTTAAACAAGCAGGCGCAGACTAGCCAGCACCATTGGGTGTCATCAAATAAGGAAAAAATATGCGCTTTCACTTTACGGGTTTGGGAATCGTTTTAATACTGTGTACGGGTGCAGTCTGGGCTGAGCCGGCAGTTCAAGCGGGCGATACAGTGGCAAGTTTATCTACAGCACGCATCACGACGACTCTGCGCCAGACCTCTTTACCGTCTGGGACAGTACAGGTTCCGAATGAAACAGCTACAAGTATTGTAGTCGAGGAAATTGACACTATTATGCCCGATGAGCAGACAAGTAGAATACAAGAACAGTCTTCTGCGGCACAGGTTACCCAGCAGAGTATAGTGCAGGCCTCTACCTCAGCCACTGGGCAGAAGGAACTGGTAAGCTGGAATGATATTGATGCCATACAGCCAGAATAAACCTGTGACTAAACAGACAGGTTTGTTAAGTATTTCAGATTCTTTTAAATAAGAAAAAGCAGCTATGAAGAAAAGCTCCTCAATAGCTGCCCTTTATCTCAGAGCACCTGCTTAGTCAAACAGGCGATCAAAGAATGACTTTTTCTTCGGTGAAGACGTACTGTCTTCACCATCAAAAGAGGCCTGCAATTCTTTTAGCAGTTCACGTTGATGGCTGGTCAGATTGACCGGGGTTTCAATCACGATACGGCAAAGCAGATCACCTACCATGCTGCTACGTACCGGACGTACGCCTTTACCACGTAAACGGAACAGCTTTCCGGTCTGGGTACCTTCAGGAATTTTCAGACTTACACGGCCTTCAAGTGTAGGAATCTGGATTTCCTTGCCAAGCGCTGCATCAGCAATGCTGACAGGCACGTCCATATACAGATCAGCCCCATCACGCTGGAAGATTTCATGCTCACGCACTACGACTTCAACATACAGGTCACCTGACTGGCCATCACGAATAGCTTCGCCCTTGCCACTCAGACGTACCCGGTCACCATTATCCACACCTGCAGGAATCGTGACTTCCAGAGTCTGCTGACGGTCTGCAACACCGGAACCATGACAGGCATGACATGGGTTTTTAATAATTTTACCTTGGCCACGACAAGTGCTACAGGTCTGCTGTACAGAGAAAAAGCCCTGCTGCATACGTACCTGTCCTGCACCGTGACAGGTTTTACAGGTTTCTACATCATTTGGATTCTTGGAACCCTTTCCATGACAGACTTCACAAGGCGCAGGTGCATTGAAAGTAATAGTTTTCTTGACACCACGTACTGCCTCTTCAAGTGTCAATTCCATCACATAACGCAGGTCGGAACCACGGCGTTGACGCTGCTGACGTCCACCACCACCAAAAGCCCCGCCAAAGATATCACCAAACTGGCTAAAAATATCTTCAGCACTAAAACCGCCAAAGCCGCCGCCTGCGCCGCCAAAGCCGCCTTCAAACGCGCTATGACCCATACGGTCATACATACTACGCTTTTCGCTGTCAGACAGGACTTCATAAGCCTCTGAGGCTTCTTTAAATTTTTCTTCAGCTTCTGGGTTATCAGGATTTCGGTCCGGATGATATTTCATCGCCAACTTTCGGTAGGCTTTTTTAATCTCATCATCACTTGCGGTTTTGGAAACCCCTAAAACCTCATAATAATCACGTTTAGCCATGACTGGCGATGCTCCTCACGGAATTTTAATTTATACAACTGCCGTGTAAAATTGGGGATTAGGTACTGTTTTACAAGGGCAAAGCCGGTTTTTTTAAAAGACTTTAAAAAACTGCCTTGTAATTGAAGAACTTGGAAATACCTTTAATCCAGGCATTTAACAGGAACAGCCAGGCAATCGCAGTAAAGACGACGCCTAGAACTGTACAGGCTGTAACCCAAAGTTCGCTGTCCCAGTAAAAGAAAATCAGCGGAATAAACCATAGCGCTGCAAAAACTGTCATTCCCAAAAACAGCACTATATTTCGCATAATCCATAAGGCATGGGAATTAAGCCAGACTTCTGCATGATCGACACCAGCAACTTTGCGCGCCAGAATATAGGCAATGACTGCGGTAATGACACTAAATAATGCCAGAAACATGAAAACATACGAGATCGCAATATAACGGCGATGCTGTGCGAGTGTATCTTGCCTCATGGATTCTCTGACCTCATTCATTGCATGCATCAGTTATTTTTATGCAATGAAATTTGCTGTGTTATTTTGTGTAAAAGATAAGGTGCTACTATATTGAAGTTTTCAATATTTCGCACCTCATATTCAGCAAAAATTACTGCATATTTACGGTTTTTTCACCTTAAACCATGCTGCATATAAAGCTGGCAAGAAAAATAGTGTTAACAGCGTCGCAATAATCAGTCCACCCATAATCGCTACAGCCATCGGACCGAAAAAAATACTGCGTGATAGGGGGATCATGGCCAGAACCGCCGCCAAGGCCGTCAGAATAATAGGACGGAAACGCCGAACCGTCGCATCAATAATGGCATTCCAGCGATCATGACCGGCCTGTATGTCCTGCTCGATCTGGTCAATCAGGATCAGAGAGTTACGCATAATCATGCCGGACAGGGCAATCGTGCCCAGCATGGCCACAAAACCGAAAGGTTTGTTAAACAGCAACAAAAAGATGACTACACCAATCAGGCCAAGAGGTGCGGTCAGAAATACTATCAATGCCCGCGAGATACTCTTGAGCTGTAACATCAGTAAAGTCATGACCACAGCCAGAAATAGCGGCATTCCTGCATTTACTGAACTTTGGCCACGGGCCGACTCTTCCACTGTCCCGCCAACTTCAATCAGGTAACCAGGCGGTAACTCGTTACGTAACTGCTCGATCTGTCCGGCCATTTCATTCACGACTGTTGCAGGTTGCTGCTGACTGCGTATGTCTGCCCGGACTGTAATGGTCGGTAAACGGTTACGATGCCAGATCAATCCATCTTCAAAGCTGTAATCAATCTGGGCAATCTGGGCCAAAGGAACAGTACTCCCTTGGCTGGTCGGTACGGCCAGGCTGACCAATGAACCGACATCCACCCGTTCTGCCTGGTCTCCTCTTAGACGGATCTCAATCAGTTCACGTTTTTCCCGGTACTGGTCAATAGCCGCCCCGCTGATGGAACTGTTCAGGAATCTGGCCAGATCAGCACTGCTAATTCCCATCTGGCGAGCGCGGTCCTGATCAATATTTAAAATAATGGTCTTGCTGGGCTCACCCCAATCCAGATGTACATTGGTAGTATTTGGATTTTTACCAATGACCTGCGCTACACGCTGTGCCCATTGACGGACCAAGCTTAAATCCTCACCTGAAACCCGATACTGAATCGGATACCCGACCGGAGGCCCATTTTCCAGTAATGACACCCGGGTACGAACTTCCGGTAAAAGTTTACGGATCTGCTGGTCCAGTGAGCGACGGATTTCATCCCGATCATCCAGAGAAGAAGCCAGTACCACAAACTGGGCAAAGCTGGCTTGAGGTAACTGCTGGTCCAAAGGCAGATAAAATCGTGGTGAACCGGTTCCGACATAGGCTACAAAATTATCAATACCCTCTTGTGTGGAGAGGAATCTCTCGACCTTTTTGACAGCATTTTCAGTAGCAGTAAGCGAAGCACCTTCTTCAAGTTTTAAATCAACCAGAATTTCAGCACGGTTAGATGGTGGAAAGAACTGCTGTGGCACCAGTTTAAACATGAGGATTGACAGTATAAATAATCCCACTGTACTGATGATAACGGTCTTACGATAAGTTACACAGGTATTGACGAGTTTTCTGAACCGTTGATAAAAACCGCTCTGATAGGGATCATGAACTTCATCCAATATATGTACCGGTCTGATCAGCTCTTGTTCAGGGCGTTTGCGCAGCCGCTCCCATAGACGCTGGTACCACGGTGCCCGAACCGGTAACTGATTAAAATCAGGTAAAAACTTCTCACCTAAGTAAGGAACAAACAGCACTGCTGCGAACCAGGAAACAATCAGAGCAATGGTGACTACCTGAAAAATAGAACGGGTATATTCACCAGTACTTGAAGCAGCTGTGGCAATTGGCAGAAAACCGGCAGCAGTAATCAGTGTTCCGGTCAGCATTGGAAAAGCTGTACTGTTCCATGCAAAACCAGCAGCTTTTATACGGCTGTAGCCCTGCTCCATTTTAATAGCCATCATTTCGACAGCAATAATGGCATCATCTACCAGCAGACCTAAAGCCAGAATCAGGGCGCCAAGTGAAATCTTGTGTAGTCCGACATCAAACAGGTTCATTCCAGCAAATGTCATCGCCAGCACAAGCGGTATAGAAAAAGCTACCACCAGACCGGTGCGAAAGCCCAGAGAAAAAAAGCTGACCAGCAGAACAATAATAACTGCTTCGGCCAGTACTTTCATAAACTCGTTAACACTACGTTTCACTGCAACTGGCTGGTCAGATACTTTTTGCAGTTGCATACCCAGCGGCAAGGTTTTCTGTAACTTAGCAAAGGTATTTTCCAGATTTTTACCCAGCGCCAGAATATCTCCACCCTTACGCATGGAAACAGCTATTCCAATTCCATTTTCACCCATAAAGCGCATCCGCGGCTGGGCCGGTTCACTAAAGCCGCGGTAAACCTCTGCCACATCAGATAACTGGATGGTCTGCCCGCCGACCAGTAACGGCATCTGTTTTAATTCTTCTACACTTTGAATCTGTCCGCTCACCCGTAGCTGGATACGATCAGTTCCGGTTTCAAAGAATCCGGCATTAGCAACACTATTTTGCTGTTGAAGGGCCTGCTGGATGGCAGTCACCGGGATACCCAGCTGTGCCGCCTTGGTATTAGAAATTTCAACCCAGATTTTCTGGTCCTGCAGTCCGATCAGCTCAACTTTACCGACGTCCTTGACCCGCTGTAACTGTAACTGCAAACGGTCGGCATATTCTTTTAAAATGGCGTAGTCAAAATCTTTTCCGGTCAGTACATAGATATTGCCAAAGGTATCTCCAAACTCGTCATTAAAAAATGGCCCCTGTACACCTTGAGGTAATTGATGGCGAATATCACTGACTTTTTTACGCACGTTGTACCAGACATCGGGAATCTGGTCTGATTTGAGCGAGTCCTTGGCAATAAAGGTAACCATTGACTCGCCCGGCCGGGAATAAGCCATGATGCGTTCATATTGTCCGGTGGTCATCAGCTCTTTTTCAATACGGTCAGTAACCTGCAAGGAAACTTCTCTGGCTGTTGCTCCCGGCCAGTAAGTTTGTACCACCATAACCTTAAAGGTAAATGGCGGGTCTTCACTTTGTGCCAGTTTGGAATAAGAATAAATGCCGACAATACCCAGCAATATCATCAAATAAAGTACTAATCCTTTATGACGCAGTGCCCATTCCGACAGGTTAAACTTCATGGTTGTGCTCCTGCTGCAAGCTTCACCGGACGATTATTACGGTCTACCGGATGAATTCTCTGCTTGTCATGCAACAGGTGTACTCCTCCAATTACTACCCAGTCCCCAGCTTTGAGACCGGAAAGTACGGGCACAGAGTCCCGGCCATAGGCTCCGAGCTGAACTGGTACTTTATGTATGCGTTGATCCGGCTGAAGAACCCAGATATGAGGCTGTTTTTCATGGGCAGATACACTGGATAAAGGCACACTCAGGACATTCGGCTGACTATAGTCAAAAAATACCCGTGCGCTTTGCCCGAGCTGAATGGCAGATGGCCCTTCACGTAACGCAACTTTAACCTTGAAGGTACGTGACTCATCTGCTGCAGGTGAGATTTCCCGAACATAAGCGGCTAATCTGGCTTGTGGCTGTGACCAAAGGGTAACCCAGGCAGTCTGACCAACTTTTATAGCGCTGGTAGTCTGTTCGGGTATGCCGATAACTACGTCCCGGTCGCCATCAATTGCCAGCTGATATGCTGCCTGCCCGGCTGCTACCACTTGCCCAACCTCAATATTACGTTCGGTAATTACGCCCGCTCGATTAGCCTGCAGCTGGTTATAGCGGGTCTGGTTGGTACTGACCTGATAATTGGACTGGGCCTGACGATAGGCGGACTCAGCCGATTTATACTGGTTTTCAACCGCGTCATACTGGGAACGGCTGACTGCATTCATCGGCAGCAGCTGTCTAAAGCGCTGTAATTCATCGGCCGCTATTTTTAAAGCAGCTTGAGCACTTTCCAGCTGGGCTCTGGCAGCATTACTTTGTAGTTGTGCATCACTCACATCCAGCCGGGCCAAGACCTGCCCTGCCCGGACTCGATCCCCTACCTCCGCCAGCCGGGCAGTAACCTGCCCGCCAACCCGAAAAGCCAGTGCTGTCTGCTGGCGGGCCTGAACCTCGCCGGCATAACTTTTCTGTTCATGATGCGTAGTCAAGGGCTGTGCGACCATTACATAAGGAATTTCTTCAGTTTGGGGAGCTTCCCGGCTACACCCCCCTAAAGTCAGGTAACACATAAAAATCAGGCTCACCAGGGCGGATTTGGTTAAACTCATGCAAATTGCTCTTATTTCAGATTTATTTTTAAGGCAGAATAATGATCGCTATACTAAATTGTTTATTTTTTAATTAATATACCGCGCGGTACATAAATTAAAATATTTTTAATTCTTATTTTATTTAAAGTTTCTGGATAATGGTGTGCAAATAACAGCAGGTCGTCCTAAAGATTTGGAAAAACGAGCCCGGATCCTGGCCACAGCCAAGTGTATGTTTTTAAAACAGGGCTATCACGGCTCCAGTATGAACCAGATTGCATCTGAAGCCGGTGTAACCAAGCTGACGGTCTATAATCATTTTCAGGACAAGGCCACTTTATTTACCTGTGCCATTGAAGAAAGTTGCGAGGAAGCGATACCGGCCCGCCAGTTCAGTCTGCATGTACAAAGTCATTTTGCTAAAGAGCTGTATCAGGTCTGTAGTCGGGTATTACATTTAATTTACCTGCCAGAAGCGCTCAAGCTTGAATATATCCTGCTGCAGCTGGCAGCCGAGCAGAGTCCTCTGGTAGAACAGTTTTTTAAGGCTTCACATCAGCGCCTGACCAATAGCCTGACAGATTTCTTCCGCCAAGCTATTGAGTTGAGCTTTATTCAGCCAGCTGCCCCGGTCATGTATACCGAGCTATTACTTTCCCTGTTATTGGGTATCCGACATCAGCATGTATTACTTGGTATGCAGCCGGTCCCAGATCAGCAAGAACGTGACTGTATGATTCAGCAGTCCATTGAGCTGTTTTTATTACGCTATCAGGTTCGCTCATCTCCACCTTGAACCAGACTTCCACTCTATTTTAAAAATTTTAACTGTATTGCCTGTTATTTTTTGCACAAAAGATCAGGAATTCAAATTCTCTGTCTTGGCAAGTCACATAATCGCGGTATAGTCAAAAAGATATAAGGAAAACAGCCTCAGGAGAAAGGTGATGATTCAACAAATTGATGCCCCGTTACGTGAAGATGTCCGTTTGCTCGGTAATCTTCTGGGTGAAACCCTCAAACTGCATGCGGGACAGGATTTGTTTAATCAGATTGAACAGATTCGTGCTTTGGCTAAAGGTGCACGTGACGGACAAAAAGAAGCAGAAAAACAGCTCGAAGAACTATTTTCAACATTAAAAGATGAAGAAATTCTGCCCCTGACCCGGGCTTTTTCCCATTTTCTGAACTTTGCCAATATTGCCGAGCAATATCATCTGGTCCGCAGCCGGAGACAGCATGAATTCGATGAAAATGCTCCTTCTCCGAACCCGCTTGATCACCTGTTTCAGAAATTTAAACAAAAAGACATCAGTGCTGATGCGCTCTACCAGCAAGTTTGTGAACTCAAGATCGAGCTGGTACTGACTGCACATCCTACAGAAGTCAGCCGCCGTACCCTGATTCAGAAATATGACGGAATCAACCAGTGCCTGTCGCGTCTGGACCAGCAAAAACTGACCCCTCATGAACGTCAGAGTGTACTAGATGAAATGAAGCAGCTGATCTGTTCAGCCTGGCAAACTGATGAAATCCGCCAGCATCGTCCAACCCCGATTGATGAGGCAAAATGGGGTTTTACCACTATCGAACAAACCCTGTGGAATGCTGTACCTAAATTTATTCATGAACTGGATCAGCTGGTACTCGAGCATTGTGGCCGACCTCTGCCGCTCGAAGTTGCACCTATTCGCTTTGCTTCATGGATGGGCGGCGACCGGGATGGGAATCCGAATGTAACCCATCAGGTTACACAGGAAGTTTTATGGCTATCACGCTGGCAGGCTGCTGATCTGTATGTACGTGATATTGAAGCCTTGCGCTGGGAACTTTCTATTCAGAACTGCTCCGAGGAAATGAGTGAAGCGTTGGGATATACTCACCCTGAACCCTACCGGGAATATCTGCGTCAAACACGCGAACGTTTACGCGCTACCCGTCACTGGCTTGCACAGAAATTACAGGGGCAAGATGCTGATGCTAGCCTTGTTATTCATAGTAAGGACGAATTACTCCAGCCTTTACTTCTCTGTTACCGCTCACTGATGGCCTGTAACCTGCCAGAAATTGCCAATGGCCGACTGCTGGATTTTATCCGTCGGGTTAACTGTTTTGGTATCGAACTCTTAAAACTGGATGTCCGTCAGGAGTCGGGCCGTCATCGCCAAGCCATCTCGGCCATTACTGAATACCTGGGTCTGGGCAATTTTGACACCTGGACAGAACAGGCACGCCAGAATTTCTTGTTGCAGGAATTACAAAGTAAACGGCCTTTACTGCCTAAACACTTCAATGAGCCGGCACAAAGTCTGATCCTGCATCCCGATGTTCAGGAAGTGTTTGCGACCATGCAGACCTTGGCCGAACAGCCATCTGAAAGCCTGGGTGCCTATATTATATCTATGGCAGAGTACCCGAGCGATGTACTGGCCGTACTGCTACTGCAAAAAGAAGCAGGTATACAACGACCATTGCGTGTTGTGCCCCTGTTCGAAACCTTAAAGGATCTGGATGGGGCAGCCGCTACGATGGCGACACTGTTCAATATGCACTGGTACAGACAGCACATTCAGGGTAAGCATGAGGTAATGATCGGATATTCCGACTCCGCAAAAGATGCCGGCTTTATGTCTGCCAACTGGGCACAATACCGTGCTCAGGAAGAGCTAACTGCGGTGGCCCGGCAACATGCTGTTCAGCTGACTTTGTTTCATGGTCGTGGTGGTTCTATTAGCCGTGGTGGAGCACCGACCCAGCAGGCTTTATTCTCCCAGCCGCCCGGTTCAATATCAGGGGCTATTCGGGTAACAGAACAGGGTGAAATGATCCGCTTCAAATTTGGTGTGGAAGGTATTGCCCTGCAAAATCTAGAAATTTATACCGCAGCAACGCTAGAGGCAACTTTATTGCCGCCGCCAGAACCTAAAGCCGAATGGCGTGAACTGATGCATTGCATGACTGATCTTTCAGTACAGGTCTATCGCCAGACTGTACGGGAGAATCCACACTTTGTGCAATATCTGCGTACTGTAACTCCTGAGCTGGAACTACAGATGCTGCCGCTAGGCTCACGCCCGGCCAAACGTAAAGTTAGTGGCGGTATCGAATCCCTGCGTGCTATTCCATGGGTATTTGCCTGGACCCAGATTCGGCTGATGCTCCCTGCCTGGCTGGGTACAGGTGCTGCGCTGAATCAGGTACTGGATCAGGGCCAAAAAGAACTGCTGGATGAAATGTTACAGCAATGGCCTTATTTTCAGACACTGATAGATATGCTGGAAATGGTGCTGTCCAAGGCCGATGCCCATGTAGCGCTATATTATGAAGCCCATCTGACTGATGACCCTGAACTCAAAGCACTTGGACAAGAGTTGCGTCAGCGTCTTCAAGATGCTGTTCAGACTTTATTGGCACTCAAGGGCGAATCCAAGCTGCTCAGCCATAATGAAGTACTGGACCAGTCAATGCGGGTGCGTAAACCGTATCTGTTGCCCCTGCACCTGTTACAGGCAAAATTGATGAAACGCCGCCGGATCTACCTGGCTGAACAGCAACTTGAACATACACCGGTTGACCACGCCCTGATGGTCAGTATTGCCGGTATTGCTGCAGGTTTACGTAACACAGGCTAATCCATACTTTAGCAAATAGGTTTTAAACAAAAAAATCTCTGCCAGTAAATAAGATTTAATTTACTGGCAGATCAATATGTAGCTCTCATCCGTTTTGCCATTCCGATCAGGTTCTATTAAAAAATACTGCTTAAAACATATTATTTTTATCTCATGCAAAAATTATTTTTAAAGTCAATACTCTAAAAAATCATAAATTAATTGATTGATTTCGTAAAATTTAGCTTATTCAACCTTTTTACCGGTTGGTAAAAAAACCAAAAAACTATTGTAATTATCATCATTTAATTTTACTGGAGAGATTAATTCTCCAGAAAAGAAAGAGTATGATGTCGCCAGTTTGAATTTCAAGAGCTCATTTTATGTCCAATTGGTTTCCCAAATGGCGTCCTTATGCCGGTCATATTGACCAGCGACCCGTCTCTACCAATGAATATCTCCCTCCGGCACAAAGTGTAGTTTTAGGTATCCAGCATGCATTTGCCATGTTTGGCGCAACGGTACTTGCACCTTTACTGATGGGCTTTGATCCTAACCTGGCTATTTTGATGTCCGGGATCTGCACCATTTTATTCTTTTTAATTACAGGCGGCCGGGTACCAAGTTATCTGGGTTCAAGCTTTGCTTTCATTGGTGTAGTCGCAGCAGCAAGTGGCCATGCCATTGGTAGCGGTGTCAATCCGAACCTGGCTGTTGCTCTGGGCGGTATAGTGGCCTGCGGGGTATTTTATGCCGTCATCGGTTTCATTGTCATGCTGACTGGTACCCGCTGGATCGAGAAACTGATGCCTCCTGTGGTAACAGGCGCAGTGGTAATGATTATTGGCCTGAACCTTGCGCCAGTGACTGTCAAGAGTGTAGCAGGCAATCAGTTTGATATGTGGATGGCGCTACTAACGGTACTTTCCATGGGTATTATCGCGGTCTTTACCCGTGGACTTTTGCAGCGTTTATTATTGCTGGTTGGGCTACTACTGTCTTATCTGCTTTATTTTATCATCAGTAATGTGCTGGGCTATGGTAAACCGATTGATTTTTCGGTTATCTCGAATGCAGCCTGGTTCGGACTACCAAGTATGACCACGCCCCGGTTTGAAATGAATGCCATGCTGATTATTGCACCTGTTGCACTGATCCTGGTAGCTGAAAACCTGGGACATATCAAGGCAGTTGGGGCGATGACAGGTGAAAATCTGACCCCGCATCTAGGCAAGGCATTTGTTGCAGACGGGATTGCGACTTCACTGTCAGGCAGTGTTGGTGCTCCCGGTATGACCACCTATGGTGAAAATATTGGGGTAATGGCAATTACCCGGGTTTACTCCACCATTATTTTTGTGATTGCCGGTATCTTTGCAATTTTTCTGGGCCTTTCACCAAAATTTGGTGCAGTCATCTCTACTATTCCTACCGCTATCCTGACAGGTGCATCAATTGTAGTATTTGGCCTGATTACCATTGCCGGTGCCAAAATCTGGATTGAAAACAAGGTCGATTTTGCTAATAACAAAAATCTGGTGGTTGCTGCCGTGACTATTATTTTGGGAGCCGGTAATTTTGAGCTGGTCTTTGGCAACTTTAATCTGGGCGGTATTGGTACTGCAACCTTCGCAGCAATTTTATTGAACTGGTTTTTTAGCCTTAAAGATAAAACCTGATTTGATCTGTTGATTTCGGCAGCCTTCGGGCTGCTTTTTTTATGGGGATTTTAGTAAGATAGAGGTACTTTCCCAGAACAGCTCAGCCATGCGCCTTGACTTATTTGATCTGCAGCTTTTTTTGAATATTGTAGACAGTGGCAGTCTAACCCGAGGTGCCGAGCGCTCAGCCATTTCCTTGCAGGCAGCCAGTGAACGTATCAAAAAACTGGAACAGCAGTTTACCGTACAGCTGTTTATCCGGCACTCTTCTGGTGTCAGTCTGACCTTGGCCGGACAAGCCTTTGCCGAGCAGGCCACATTGATGATCCAGCAAGGGCGGCATTTACAGCACAGTATGCTACCTTTCTCCAGAAATTTAAGCTGTGAAGTGGCACTCTGGTGCAACTCATCTGCACAAAGTGAGTATCTGCCACAGTTGCTACCCCAGTATCTGGTTGAAAATCCTCAGGTCAGAATCGATCTGAAAGAGGCGGAAAGTAACGATATTATTTATGCATTGGATAAGGGAACGGCGCTCCTGGGTCTGATTTCCAGTTTCTTTCAGGCCCATCAGTTACAGACACTGGAGTTCTCTGATGATCCATTGGTACTGATTTGCCCCCTAAAGCATGAACTGAGTCATTTTAAAGAATTGGTTCTGGCCGATACGCTCACTCAGCCTTTTGTCGGATTAATGCAGCATCATTCTCTACAGCAGTCAATTGAAACCCAAGCTCAGCTTCTTGGCTGTGCTATCCAGTACCGTTTACGCCTGCCAAATTTTGCAGCCATTGCCCAGGTAGTTGCCAATGGCGTAGGGGTGGCAGTTATGCCTAAACGTGCAGCCATGCGACTAAGTGTTCATTATACCTTCCATCAGATCAAGCTGAATGGTGCTTGGGCCAATCGTAAACTCTTATTGGCCGCACGTAGTTTTGACGAGCTGCCTGTGCCATATCAGCATTTCAGCCAGTTTTTGCTGGCAAAGAAGAGTCAGCTCAGTCTGGGCTAGAGCCAGCCTAACTGGTGTAGCATCATATAACTGCCGAATAAAACCAGACCAATAAAAAACACTTTCCGGAATTTCTGCTCGCTTATCTGATAACGGATTTTAGTACCCAACCACATGCCAATAAGTGCCGGAATCAGGGCAATCATCGATAGAGTATAATCAATCGGTGTATTATCAACCGGGTTTTGATGCAGAAAAATAGCCAGGCACAGTGTGGAAACGGTAAAAGCTAACCCCAAGGACTGTACCAGATCATCTTTTTTAAGCTGTAAAGATTGCAAATAAGGGACAACCGGGATTACCACCACCCCAGTTGCCACCGTCAGTGCTCCGCCCAGATATCCTATTACTGGAGAAAGCCATTTCTCATATGGTGCCAGATTCGGCATATTTTTAGCGCACAGGCCATATAATCCGTAAAGCGCCAACATGGCCCCCAGTAAAATTTCACTATGAAACGCCGTATCTGTTTCACCCAGGGTTGGAAAAATACTCCATATTGTCCCGGTGACGATTCCCACTAACATTGGCCAAAAACGTCGGATCAGCCGTACCACATGGCCTTCGGCAAAAAGCTGCCAAAAGTTGGTGACCATGGAAGGTATAATCAATAAGGTGGCCGCCTGAAATGGACTGATCACCAGACTTAGCAATCCCATTGAAACTGCGGGCAGGCCCAGACCAATAGTTCCCTTGATCATTCCCGCTACTGCAAATACACCTATGACATAACCGAGCATTCAACTCATCCCTTTGGGTAGAGCGATTATTTTAGGTAAAGTCAGTAACTTCCAATATCAGGGTTTTATGGAGCAGGCCTCAACAGAAGATTGAGGCCAAATGATACAAGGGACAGAGCGGAAAACTGTTTTAGCCGCCCATGTTATACTTCCATGCGCTTGGGCTGAGTAAAGAATACGTACCATGTTTAGTAACAAAAAAGTAATCTGTTTTGATCTGGATGGAACATTGATCGATTCAGTTGGTATCTGGAATGATATTGATGCCCACCTGATTGAAAGCTTGAGTGGCCAGAACATCTCACTGTCACAGATTCAACAGCAGCGCGACCAGCAACTGAATCTGTTCAGGACTCATGCTGATCCCTACCTGGAATATTGTGGTTTTTTAAAAGATAGTTATGGTTGTGCTTTATCAAAACAGGAAATCAAAACATTACGTTATACCATCTCCCAGCATTTTCTTGATCAGGTAATACGTTTAAAACCGTATGCCGAGCATTTCATAAAGGAATTACAACAGCAGAATTTCCTGCTGGCCCTCGCTACCACAACCAGTATTCATAATATTCAGCGTTATCAGCAGAATAATCCCAACATTTACCAGAAGATAGATTTTAATACCCAGTTTTCCCTCATTCTTACCCGCGAAAATGTCACGCACATTAAACCGGACCCTGAAGTTTATCTTAAGATCTTGGCACATTTTCAGATTACAGCCAGTGAATGCCTGATTATTGAAGACTCGCTGGTCGGTGTAGAGGCAGCACATGCGGCTGGCATACAGGTCGTGGCCATATATGATGAACATTCCCAACATGAACAGGATCAAATCCGTCTTAAAGCGGACTATATAGTGCAGGACTATAAAGAATTGTTGAAGGTTCTGAACCGGCAGGCTGTCAGCCCAGTCTGGTCAAAGAAAATATAACTGATATATTACTGTTTGGAACTTACAGCTGTTTTTTTTATTCCAGTCGGGTTCAGGTTCTTTGATTAATCCCTCTGCTGATGCTCTGCATCATTTTCAGTTTTATACTTTTCTTCCAATACATTGTTAAAAATACTTTCAATCATCCAGACCCGGTACAGGCTGTTAAAGGTATAGCTCTGCCCATCAATCCGTAATTGCAATACTGGTAAACTAGGTTGGTGCATGTTTTCACAACGCATATTATTCTGTTCCAGTAATGTCACAACATCCTGTTCACCAAGCTCCTCAATTCCCAGACTATGTTGTAGTTGCATAAAATGCGGTTTAAATGACAGATCTTTGCCTTGCGTCCACACTGCTTTGAGTAGAGTGTACATGGTTTCAATACGCTGCTCTTCGGGCACACTATAAAATAGTCGTGCCATATTTAAAGTTGCTTCCTGAGTGGGGCGGCAAAATGGTGTAAAAGCAACTTCGGTGCGTTTTGATAGGCGAGTGGCCAGACTCCAGTCAAACCAGTCACGGCCATGGTAACTGAGTGGATAAACCTGCAACTGGATATTATAATAATCTGCCAACTCTTCTTTAATATAAGCCAGCAGTAACCAGCTAATAGGGTTTTCAAGTGCAATATACAGATCAAGCTCCGGGTGCATACTCTGAATATCTGACAGCTCTTCAGCATCACTGAGCAGATGCTCACGCCACTCGATATGATTGATCAGGAAAATCGGATTACCCGTCAGCAGTTTTTGCTGTTTGAGACGGCGGGTTAAACGCAGCAGATCATCAACTGCATGGTATTTTCGTCCACCAAACTCAAAGTAGCTGGACAAGATTGCATTATCTGTAAAGATTCGCTCCGGATAGTCATGCGGCTGTTGATGACGCTTGGCCATTGCATACAGTGTGCGCAACTTGCCATATTGCTGCTGCCAGAGCATATGAAACACATCCTCAAGCAGATACAGGAAGTTACGCCCCTGTAACGGTGTATTCCGAAGTATCAGTTCAGCCTGTTGCAAGGCCTCTGCAGTAGGCAGTTCCGGAGTTTCATGAAAGCTAAAACGGTGCTGCTTTGCCAGAATCTGCGCATCATTAACACAATAGGCCTGCCATTCACTGGCAGTCATGTTATTAGGTGGTTCAGCTGCTCGGCTTGAAATAATAATTTTGAGCGGCTTGATGTCATCACTGAGAATATTGTCGAGCTGGGTCAGCTGCTGTGCAGCCAGATAACTATAGACATCATCCAGCCGCAGATAAATACTCAGCCCCTGATCTGTAGGCAATACCGCCTGCCGGGAAGGTTTTTGATAAAACCAGCTCGATCGGATCGGATCAAACCAACGGCGTAACAGTGACATGTGAGTAGCCTCTAAAAATAAAAAACCCTTGTCTTAATACAAGGGTTTATAACAAGTCAGGACAAAATGTTCAATTACACATCCAGATTTAGATCAGTAACGGCACCCTTGTCTGCGCCTGCTGCCAGTTTAGCAAACTTGGCCAGCGCACCCGAAGTATAATTTGGTTTCGGTTTAACCCAGGCGGCTTTACGAGCTGCCATTTCTTCATCTGAAATATGCAGGGTCATCTCACGGGTCTCGGCATTAATCGAAATCCGGTCACCATTTTTGACCAGACCAATCGGTCCACCTTCATAGGCTTCCGGAGTTACATGGCCAATTACAAAACCATGACTACCACCCGAGAAGCGGCCATCTGTAATCAAGGCAACTGACTGGCCCAAGCCCTTACCGATAATGGCAGAGGTTGGCTTGAGCATTTCTGGCATACCGGGTCCACCTTTTGGCCCTTCACCACGGATGACCACGACTTCCCCTTCTTGAACTTCGCCATCCAGAATACCGCGCATAGCTCCAATTTCACCTTCAAATACCCGCGCCGGACCTTCAAAGTAAAGCCCTTCTTTACCGGTAATTTTTGCCACCGCCCCCATAGGAGACAAGTTGCCCTTCAACACTACCAGATGTGAATCCTTTTTGATTGGTGCATCAAACGGCATGATAATCTGCTGACCCTCAGGATAATCTTCTACATCAGCCAAGTTTTCAGCCAGAGTCTTACCAGTTACTGTCATACAAGAACCATCCAGCATGCCACGGTCCAGCATCCGCTTCATCAGGGGCTGGATGCCTCCGATTTTAATCAGTTCCGACATCAGGTATTTACCTGAAGGGCGTACATCAGCAACAACCGGAATATCCTTGCCAATACGTACGAAGTCATCCAGTGTCAGTTCGACACCGGCAGTATGTGCCATCGCAATCAAATGCAATACACCGTTGGTTGAACCGCCCAGAGCAATCAGAACTTTAATTGAGTTTTCAAATGCCGCCTTGGTCATGATATCGCGAGGCTTGATATCCAGACGTAACAGGTTCATTACTGCTTCGCCAGCACGCGCACAGTCGAGCTGTTTGTCACTTGATATAGCTTCTTGCGAAGATGAACCCGGCAAGCTCATGCCAAGCGCCTCAATGGCAGAGGCCATTGAATTTGCGGTATACATTCCACCGCATGATCCCGGACCAGGCAATGCCACTTCTTCAATCTGCTTGACCTGAATTGCACTGATTTCACCTTTGGCATGCTGGCCTACTGCTTCAAAGACCGAAATCATATCGGTGTGACCTTCACCCGGTTGAATCGTACCACCATAAATAAACAGGCCCGGGCGGTTCAGACGGGCAAGTCCCATGATACATCCCGGCATATTCTTGTCACAGCCACCAATTGCAATTACGCCATCATAAGCCTGGCAGCCAACAACAGCTTCAATTGAGTCAGCAATAATTTCGCGGGATACCAGTGAATATTTCATACCTTCAGTACCATTTGAGATACCGTCAGAAATAGTAATGGTATTAAAAATGATTCCTTTACCACCGGCTGTATTCACGCCACTTTCTACTTCACGCGCCAGACCATCAATATGCATATTGCATGGTGTAACATTTGCCCAAGTCGAGGCAATACCAATAAATGGACGGGTAAAATCATCATCATTAAAGCCCACTGCACGCATCATGGAACGTGCCGGCGCATTTTCGATGCCCTCATAAACTGGTGCTGAATGCTCGCGTATATTTTCTTTGCTCATGAAAACTCACTCCGTGGCTTAGGCGATGGCCATAGCTATGATCGCATCATCTGTATTTTTTAATTGTGATCATTCTATAGAAGCCTCTGTATTTCTTAAAGCTACAAAGGCCTTTATCTCTCGAATAATTCCGAAAACTTACATGAATAATTTTTTATTTTTCTATAAAATAAAATTATCAATAAATAGTTTTAAATAAATTTTTGTTCATATATAGCAGTCAGTTTGTTCAGGTTACAGCCGGATACGCATCGCTTTTAGGCCTCCAGCCGATTATGCCTTATACTTGAAACAAGTTTATAGCGGATTGCACTTGTGAGAATCATTTTTGCCGGCACCCCTGAATTTGCCGCAGTAGCTTTAAATGCATTATTAAAAACACCTCATGACATTGTGGCGGTTTATACCCAGCCAGACCGCAAGGCAGGTCGTGGCCAGAAATTGACTGCCTCAGCGGTAAAACAGCTGGCACTTGCACATGATCTGCCCGTTTTTCAGCCTCTGCATTTTAAAAGCAGTACTGAAGAAGGGCTGGCCGCACAGCAGCAGCTGGCCGCACTTAATGCAGATGTAATGGTGGTGGCGGCTTATGGTCTAATTTTGCCACAAGCTGTTTTAGATACTCCTAAATATGGTTGCCTGAATATTCACGGTTCACTGCTGCCACGCTGGCGTGGTGCTGCCCCTATTCAGCGCGCTATCGCTACAGGCGATCAGGTTACTGGTGTCACTATTATGAAAATGGCTGCCGGGCTGGATACAGGCGATATGATGCTTAAAACGCTATGTCCGATTCTGGTCAGTGATACCTCGGCAACCTTGCATGATAAACTCGCAGTACAAGGCGCTGAAGCCATCTGTACAGTGCTCGAATCTGAGCAGACCCTGCAACAGGCACTTGCTGACAGTGAAGTCCAGAATGACAGCTTGGCTGTGTATGCCCATAAGCTGAGCAAGGCTGAAGCAGAAATTGACTGGACTCAGGATGCAGTAGCTCTGGACCACAATATCCGGGCGTTTAATCCGTGGCCGGTAGCATTTTGTCAACTAGATGACCATACTGCGCTGCGTGTCTGGGAATCACGGCTTTCAGACCAGCAAGATACTGCTGCCCAGCCAGGTGAGATTGTTGCGATCGATAAAAAAGGGGTTCATGTAAAGTGCGGTCAGCACACTGTACTTTGCTTGACCAGTCTGCAATGGCCAGGCGGTAAACCGCTGAATGCTGTACAAATTAATCAAACCCAGAAACTGAAGGTTGGGCAAATCCTACAATGAGTTATATTCCCTCTCCCGGTCCAGACCTGAATTTACGTGCACAAGTGGTGCATAGTCTGCTGGCAGTACAACAGGGCCAGTCTCTGTCACTGATCCTGAACCAGCAGCTAAACCAGGTGGCCGACCGTGACCGAGCCTTGTTCCATGAGTTGTTACTAGGTACTTTACGCCAATGGTTCGCCCTCAAGTCACTGGCCCTGCCATTGCTGACCAAGCCCCTGAATAATCCTGTAGTCGAAACCTGCCTGTATTTAGGGTTGTATCAGGTACTTTGCACCGGTATTGCACCACATGCTGCAATTTCGGAAACGGTCACTGCAACTAAACAGCTGGGCTTTCATCCGCTCAGTGGCGTGGTTAATGCCATTTTAAGACGGGCCACACGGGAAACCGAGCAATTTCAGTACACCCTGAACCAGGCGCATGGTCTGCCAAGCTGGCTGTTTAAACGATTAAATAAAGACTGGCCCGAGCAGATTCAGTCACTCAGCCAGAACCTCAAGCAATCAGCCCCACTGACCCTAAGAGTAAACCAGCGTAAAATCAGTCGTGAAGCCTATCTGGAACAACTGCATAATATACAGATTCAGGCCCATGCCTGCGTTGTATCAGATGTAGGAATTGTACTGGACCAGAGTATGCCTATCCGTGAACTACCAGGTTATGACGAGGGCTGGTTTTCAGTACAGGATGAACATGCCCAGCTAAGTACCAGCCTTTTGCCCAATCTGAATACTAAAACGGTTATTGATGCCTGTGCGGCGCCTGGCGGGAAAACGGCGCATCTTTTAGAAAAGTACCAACCTGCGCTACTGGTTGCATTAGATCAGGACCCACAGCGTTTAAAACGAATTACAGAGAATCTGCAACGGCTTGACCTTGAAGCTGGTCATGTTCAGATTGAAGCAGGCGATGCAACACGCTGGCAGCCTGAACAGCCAGTAGACTGTATTATTTTAGATGCGCCCTGTTCGGCTATTGGGGTCCTGCGCCGGCATCCCGACATCCGGCTGTTGCGTCAGCCCTCAGACATTGCCCAGACTGTCGATCTGCAAAAACGGATTTTGCATCATATGTGGCAACAGCTTACTGTTGGCGGAACTTTGCTTTATATCACCTGCTCGATTTTAAAAGTTGAAAATGAGCAGCAAATGACCCAGTTCTTTATTGAACACAAAGATGCTGTAGAAGACAAGATCCAGGCAGATTGGGGAATTGAGCAGCTCTATGGCCGTCAGCTGCTGCCAGAACCTGGACATGGCGATGGCTTTTATTACTGTAGAATTAAGAAAGTGGCAATTTAAGCCACTTTTTTTTCAGCCACTTTTAACTGATAAATCTGAACAGTACCAGACTTGAAGCCAAAATCGCCATGCCGGATACCAGTCCATATACGGTTTCATGGCCTTGGCTATAACGTTTGGCTGTGGGCAGCAGCTCGTCTAAGGCCAGATAAACCATCACACCACCAATAATTCCAAAGACAATGCCATAAATTGCATCACTCATGAAAGGCTGCAAAATAAAATAGCCAAGTGCTGCACCTACAGGTTCAGCAAGACCGGAAACAAAGCTTGCACCTAAAGCAAGTTTTTTATTCTGAGTGGCTATATAGACGGGTAAAGCAATGGCTACCCCTTCAGGAATATTATGAATAGCAATTGCAACTGCAAGTGGTGCTCCCAAGGTCGGACTTTCCAGTGTGGCAAAAAAAGTTGCCAGACCTTCGGGCAGATTATGGGCAGTAATAGCAAACAGGGTCAGCAGTCCCGTCCGCATCAGCTGCTGCTGATCCAGTCCATGCTCTGTACCTTTTTCTACACTTTCATGCGGATTGGGAATAAAGTGATCAAGTAGTAATACCAGAATAATGCCCAGCAGCAATGAAAAAGTTCCCAAGGCATAACCGGTTTTAGGGTCAAAAGCACCAGAGAAAGAAGCAATAGATTTATTAAGAATTTCAGTAAGCGAAACATAAACCATCGCACCGGCTGAAAAGGCCAGACCGAATGATAAAAACCGGAAGCTGGGCTGCCTAAAAAACAGGACCAGCGCTCCGCCAATCACTGTAGCCAGTCCGGCCAATAAAGTGACCAGAAAAGCTGTCAGGACTTCTTGCTGCATGAAGTTATCCATGGTTTGTCCCCTAAAAGTAAAAAGTCATTATCTACAAGAGATAATGACTTTTTTTATAGGCTTTCAGTATTGAAGCAATGTATTTTTATTTAGAGTCTATGTTGGTCATTAATATCGATCTCTTCAGGATGTCGCATCAAGTGAAGAATAGATAAAATTAGACCACCCCATAGAAAGACAATGGAAATGACCAGCATAATAATTGCAGACGTATTCATATCACCTCCTAACGCTGACTAAGCTTAGTAAACAGCAATGCGCCTAGCGCACAGAAAATAATACTGCCCCAGCCAAACCAGACCTGAAGGCTTAAGGAGTAATCACCATAGCCTTTTTGCAGTAAGGCATTTAAAGTCAGTGCCAAAGTTGACAGCAGTACCACTGGAGTAACTACAGTTAGTGTAAGTTCCCAAGTACGGCCCAGTTTAACTGTAGAAATCGAGTTGATGTGAATTTCTAGTTCAGTCATCAGTACACGTTTGAACCAGGAAACGATAATAATTGAAACTAAAGCACCCGACACAATTCCAAGGTTATTAATAAAGTGGTCAATAATATCGACCAGCTTGATGGCATTGACACTTGAGAACAGGAAAATAGATACCGCACCTGTACTGAAACCAATCACACTTACAGCTTTCTTGCGGCTCCAGTTTAACTTGTCCTGCATCGCAGCAATTGGCACTTCCAGAATACTGACCATTGAAGTTACACCAGCTACAAACAGTGAACCAAAGAACAGAATACCAAACAGGTCAGCCCCGGCTCCCAGACTTGAAATCAGTTTAGGAAATGCAATAAAGGCCAGTCCGATCCCGCCACTTACTACTTCCTGTACGCTAGTACCGGCCGAGTGAGCCATAAAGCCCAGTGCAGCAAATACCCCAATACCAGCTAGAAGCTCAAATGACGAATTGGCAAAACCGACAATAAGACCCGAACCCGTTAAATTGGTTTTTGGCTTTAGATAGGAGGCGTAGGTCACCATAATACCGAAGCCAACAGACAAAGAAAAAAAGATATGACCATAAGCTGCCAGCCAGACCTTATAATCCATCATGGCTTTCCAGTTCGGGGTAAAGAAGGCATTCAAACCATCAGCTGCCCCTGGTAAGCGTAACGCCTGAATCACCAAAATAGTGAATAGCACTACCAGTAAAGGCATAAAGATACGGTTAGAAAGCTCAACTCCTTTTTTTACGCCTCCATAGAGAATAGCCAAAACCAGCGCCCAGACACCCACCAGAGGCCAAAAAAGATGGCTAACAAAAGACATATCAAAATTGCTGGCTTCTGAAGTTCTCAGGAAGGTTTTGAAGAAGAAAGCCTCCGGGTCATTCCCCCATATTTGTCCCATAGAGAAAAATATATAACTACCCGCCCAGGTGAGCACTCCTGCATAGTACAAAGCAATAATGATACATACACACACCTGCCACCAGCCCAGTGATTCAGCAGGTTTAAACAGTTTTTTATAAGCCTTAGGCGGTGCACCATTGCTTCGGTGCCCGACGGCATAGTCTAGAAATAGCAGGGGTAATCCTGCTGTTAATAAAGCAATAAGATAGGGAATTAAAAATGCACCACCGCCATTTTCATAGGCAACATAGGGAAAGCGCCAAATATTTCCCAACCCCACGGCTGAACCGATGGCCGCAATAATAAAACCTGATCGCGCGGACCAATTTTCACGAGTATCTGTCATAAAACACCTAAATCTTAGGTTTCTTTTAATGCTGCTTTTTTTTGGGATAATAACGCAAGCAAAAAAAGTATCCTGAATAAATCTTCCTTGTTTGAACTTAGGTCAGCCTTTTGAGCTGTATGTCTAATTCACAAACCTGCAAAGTCAGAAAGGCCTGCTTAAAGCCGAATCTGGAGTTTTGCTTTTTTATGAAGAAACAATACCTGTTTTTGTTTTACTTTGCTGTAATTTCTACAGTCACCTTTTTAAATCTTTCGTCTATTCATCCTTCACTTGTTTTAATTTCAATTATTTAGAAAAATAATTTATAAAGTACAGTCTTATATAGTCCTAGAAATTATAAAAATCTTATTAAAAATTTTCTGTTTTATCCAATATAACCCAATATTTTTCTCTTGCTGACTCTACATTTAAATATAAGTCATCAAATAAAGTTTGCTATATGATGCGTTCTTATTACCCGTAGAAGCGATAAAAGAAAAAATACTTTCTTTACTGCTCCGGTTTTTTAATTTGATTTTTCATCATTATAAAAGGGACCTTATGAAATTTTTTCAATATTCAGGTATTGCATTAATGGTCAGCCTAGCTCAGCTTAGCCATGCAGATATCATTGGTGCAAAAGCCGGTATAGATTACTGGTTCTATGATGGCCAGCTCAACCGCGACCAACAGAACTTTAATGATCAGGACCTTGACCAAAAAGGTAGCCCTCAGCTGTCGGTTTCTATTGAACATCCTGTACCGTTGATACCGAATGCCAAACTTAAGTATGTCAATTTAAACAGTCAGACAGAAAATGAACTTGCCGGTGTACCATTACATGAAGTAGATCTAGATCAGACTGATGCCATCTTATATTACAAGATACTCGATAATATTATCAGTGCTGATGTCGGCGTGGGAGCACGTTTTCTTGATGGTAAAATTTCTTCTCTAGGGCTAAATACCCTCGACATTGATGAGACCTATCCGGTACTTTATGGTCTGGTACAGGCCAAACTTCCCTTTACTGGTCTAAGTGCTCAGGCAGAAGGTATTTATACTGACGTTAATGATGCCAAAATAACTGATCTACAAGCTGAAATAAAATATAACGTAATTGACAGTCTGCTCGTTGATTTAGGTGCAAAAGTTGGCTACCGTAGTTTGAGTATCGACCTGGATGACTATGAAGATAATGATCTGAAATTCGAGTTCAAAGGTCCATATCTAGGATTAGAAGCACATTTTTAACAAGAACATCCAGACGGCCAGCCAATAAAACTTCATTACTGGTCGTCATCACCTATGCATACTGAGTAAGCAATGAAAATCTTCTATTGCCAACAATGCCAGAACCAAGTTTTCTTTAATAATATCTACTGCGAAAAGTGCCAAGCCGCTCTAGGCTATATTGTCGAAAAGAAAATAATGGGTACTTTCAAGCCAGTTAATGACCAGCTTTGGCAACATGCGGATCCCAAGGATTCCAAGCCAGACTATAAACCCTGTTATAACTACGTTCACCACCAGGTCTGCAACTGGATGATTCCGGTAGATGACCCGAATATGTATTGTCCTTCGTGTCAGTTAACCCATAAGATTCCGGATCTATCCATTCCTGAAAATAAACAGTATTGGGGAGCATTAGAACAGGCCAAACGCAGATTTTTATATCTAACCCAGCAGATGAATATCTTGCCGCGTCCGAAAACAGATGATCATGACCGTTATGGCCTGCGTTTCAATTTCCTGATGCCCCTTCCGCATGAGTCTGTGATGACTGGCCATGCTGATGGTGTGATTACCTTAAATGCTTCAGAAGCGGATGTAGTGCATCGTGAACGGACACGGCTTAACATGGGTGAAAATTATCGCACCCTGCTCGGCCATTTCCGTCACGAAAGCGGCCATTATTATTTTGATCTGCTGACCCATACTTATCCCGAATGGCTGGAAGAATTTCGCCAGCTGTTTGGTGATGAAAGACAGGACTACGCTAAGGCCTTAGAGCATCATTATGAACAGGGTGCACCAGAGAACTGGAGTGAGAGCTATATTAGCCAATATGCCTCTGCACATCCTTGGGAAGATTGGGCGGAAACCTGGGCGCATTACCTACATATGATGGATACGCTCGATACCGCATATCATGCAGGTCTAAGGTTAGAGCCTAACCGTCCATCTGACCCTGCCATGAAGTTTAAAGAATCTCCTATTGGCTCACAGGACTTTGAACAGACCCTGATTAACTGGTTTGCTTTGAGCTATAGCTTAAATGCACTTAATCGCAGTATGGGGCTTGAAGACGCTTATCCGTTTACCTTATCCGATACAGTATTGGATAAACTCCGTTTCATACATAATGGATTACTCAAAGTAGCATTACAGCCAGAAGTACGGGAAGCCTGAATCACTGAAATTGGACAATGATTATTACTTGAATTAGACAATTTAATGCTGAATAAAAAAACAGTATTTAAAAAGCCCTGCTTTTGGTAGGGCTTTTTAAATAAGTCGTAAAAATGAATGTAAATAAATTTGAAACTGTATCTGTTTTATACAAAGCTGCTTAAGAACTGCTATAGGGGGTTCTATAAAACTCGACTAATCTAAAGAAATATAAAACCAGTAAGGAGTTCAGGAACATGGCAAAAAAAGCATTAATTATTACTTCAAATGCCGGTGTAGAACATGACGAGCTGATTAAACCACTTGAATTTTTGAAGAGTAAGGGCATTGAAGCAATTCATGCTGCCGAAAAAAATGAAGAAGTACAGACCATGAAAGGTGATAAAGAACCTGGACCAGCCTACACACCTGACAGTACTTTTGAAAAGGTCGATCCGGCCGATTATGACATCCTGATTGTACCAGGCGGTACGGTAAATGCTGATACCCTGCGCATTAATGAACAGGTACAACAACTCATTCAGCATTTTACAGATAACGGTAAACCCATTGCCATGATCTGTCATGCTCCTTGGACATTAATTAATGCCGGGCGAATTGAAGGTAAAACCGTTACTGGCTATCAAAGCTTAGAACTGGACCTGAAAAATGCAGGTGGATTATGGAAAGATGAAGCGGTGGCCTATTGCAAGGCCCATGGGTGGATTTTAATTACTTCACGTAATCCAGGAGACCTGCCTGAATTTAATGAAGCAATTTTAAAAGAACTAGAAGCCGCTTAAACCGGGTTGTCAGCCATTGCCAGTATTACTATGGCTAACTCTTTTTCTTTTACACCTCACGCATAAAAAAAGCCCCCTCGATGAGGGGGCTTTTTTAGAATAATGAGCTGGCGATGACTTACTCTCACATGGGTAACCCCACACTACCATCAGCGCTAAGAGGTTTCACTTCTGAGTTCGGGAA
>Ga0308157_10001017_pt1 | contig 68011 bp, 64 predicted proteins | sample PhyBR1_FD_201035 | JGI IMG/M metagenome (GOLD analysis project Ga0308157, IMG submission 201035) | Phyllosphere microbial communities from UC Gill Tract Community Farm, Albany, California, United States - DLSLB.R1 | ecosystem: Host-associated > Plants > Phyllosphere > Unclassified | place: USA... | reverse complement strand
GACCTCGAGTTCGACCCCGAGTCCTCCTCGGCGGCGAAGGTCGACGCGATCTGCGCCTACGACGGCTCCCTCGAGAAGTGAACTGACCCCCGGCCCGGCCACCGCGGGACTGTCCATGAACCGGCCCTGCCCATGAACCGGCCCCGCCGCCGACCTCGGACACCGCGGTGCTGTCCATGAAAGGGACGTGAGCGGCAGCCGACCTGTCATATGCAGGTCCAGAGCCGCTCACGTCCCTTCCGTGGACAGCGAGTCCGCCGCAGGCCGTCGGAGACGGCACGCAGCCCCGTTCGCGGCCCACCTCGCCACCTCGCCACCTACCCACCTCTCCACCTCCCCTCGACCAAGGAGCAGCATGTCCCGCCTCTGGATCGGCACCAGCTGGAAGATGACCAAGACCCTCGCCGAGGGCCGCGCCTGGGCCGAGGGCCTGCACGATCACCTCGAGAGCACGCACGGCGGCCGGGCCCCTGCCGGCGTGCAGCCCTTCGTCGTCCCGTCGTTCACCGCCACCACCTCGGTGCGGGAGGTCCTCGGGACGGACTCGCCCGTCCTGCTCGGCGTGCAGAATGCGCACTGGGAGGACGAGGGCGCGTGGACCGGTGAGGTCTCCGTGCCCCAGGCGAAGGACGCCGGCGCCCAGCTCGTCGAGATCGGGCACTCCGAGCGGCGCGAGCACTTCGGCGAGACCGTCGAGACCACGCGCCTCAAGGTTGCCGCGGCGCTCCGCCACGGGCTCACCCCGCTGCTGTGCATCGGGGAGAGCGCCGAGGTGAAGGAGGCCGGCGGCTCGAGCACGTTCATCCTCGACCAGGCCGCGGGCGCCCTCGACGGGCTCACCGCCGAGGAGCTCTCCCGCGTCGTGATCGCCTACGAGCCGATCTGGGCGATCGGCGAGAAGGGCCGGCCGGCCACGGTCGAGGAGCTCGTCGAGCCCTTCGCGGCGCTCGGCGCGCAGTACTCGGGCACGGTCGCAGGGCTGCTCTACGGCGGCTCGGTGAACCTCGACAACGCCGCGGACCTGCTCGGGATCGAGCATGTGACCGGCCTGTTCGTCGGCCGCACCGCGTGGGAGCTCGGCGGCTACCTCGAGCTGCTGCGGATCGCCGCGGCGCACGCCGCCGTCTGAGCCGACCGGTGGCCGAGGGCTGCCCTGTCCCCGGAGTCCGGACCGGCTGGACGCCCTGAGCTCTCCGGACCCGGACGCCGCGCTGGGGCCCCGGGCCGACGGAACGCCCGATCCGCCGCCGCCTCGACGCTCGCAGCCCGCACCCGAATGTGCTGTGGTGGGTCCATGGACACCACTCCCGCCCTCACCGCCGAGGACCGCCGATACCTGCGCCGCTGCGTCGACCTCGCCTCCGAGGCGCTCGCAGCGGGCGACGAGCCCTTCGGCTCGGTGCTCGTGGACGCCGACGGCGTCGAGCGCTTCGCCGACCGCAATCGCGTGGCCGGCGGTGACCACACCCGGCACCCCGAGTTCGAGATCGCCCGATGGTCCGCGGCGCACCTCACGCTCGAGGAGCGGGCGCGCGCGACCGTCTACACCTCGGGCGAGCACTGCCCGATGTGCGCGGCCGCGCACGCCTGGGTGGGACTGGGTCGGATCGTCTACGCCTCCTCCACCGCGCAGCTGCTCACGTGGCAGGACGAGCTGGGGCTCGCGCCCGGCCCGGTCGCCCCGCTGCGGATCCCCGAGGTCGCACCGTCGGTCCCGGTCGCCGGGCCGGACCCGGAGCTCGCCGGCGATGTCCGGGCGCTGCACGTGCGGGCCGCCCGCCGCTGAGTCCCGACGCCGACCAGCCGTGCGGGGGGAACGGCCCCGGACCGGCCGGGGAGGGCTGGTGCGGGACCTGGGTGCGGGCGTCGACGGGACCGTCAGCCCCGCACACCGACCTGGCCCCGCACACCGACCTGGCCTCGCACGCCCGGCTGGCCCCGGGCGGTGGCCGGGCAGCGGGCAGTGGTCGGGCCACGGTCGCCCCGCTGCTCAGCGCCGCTGGGCCGCCATCCAGTCCCAGATCCGCACGCCCTCGTGCTGCGGGTCGTCGCGGGCCACGTAGATCCACGACCAGTGACCGGGGAACTCGATCCCGTCCCACTCGACGGTCGGGTAGAGGCTCAGGATCGACTCCTCGATGAGCTCATGGAAGCGCACGGTGTGCTCCTGGGCGTCGATCGTGTCGTCGTTCGCGGCCGCGACCAGCCAGGTCGGGGTCTCGGCGAGCGAGCGCAGGGTGTCGTCGTCGAGGTGGTAGGTGCCGTCCGGGCCGCTGACCGCGCCGCAGATCGGGACCTGGGAGGCGAAGTGTCCGGGCTGCTCGGCGACCATCTTCAGCGTCATGTATCCGCCGTTGGAGCAGCCGAGCACGTGGATCCGGTCGGGGTCGACGTCCTCGCGGCCGACGACCTCGTCGATCACGGCCTGGACCTGCGGGGCGAAGCCGTCGCCGTCCTGCATCCAGGCAGAGGTCGACTGCGGGGCGAGCACGTACGCGCCGCCGAAGGCCTCCTGCGCCTCGTCGGTCGCGAAGCCGAGGGCGCCGCGGTTGGCGCGCAGGGTGGTCTCGTTGTCGTAGTAGTCGTGGCCGCCGGTGAGTAGGCCGCCCTCGCCGCCGCCGTGCAGCCACACGACGAGCGCGCGGCTCCTCCGGCCGCCCCGGCCCGTGCCCTTCTTCCCACGCGAGACGGGCGTGAACAGGCGGTACTTGAGCCCGCCGTCGACCTGATGGTGGGTGAAGGCGTCGACCTCCGGGGAGAGGAGCTCGCCCTGGACGAAGGACTCGAGCTCGACGGGGGCGTGGTTGCCGCTCTTCCGCAGCGGTCGGGTCTGGGTGATCGTGTACTCGAGGTCGAGCTGCACGTTGCGCCCCGAGGTGTACAGCAGGGTCGCGCCGCCCGCGACGCCCTCGCCGTGCTCGAGCTCGAGGACGATGTCCCGGCCCGACCAGCGGGCCGAGGTGACGGCGCGGTCCTGCTCGTAGGCGAGGGAGCCGTCGAGCGGGCTGCTCGCGCGGACACGGACGGCGAAGGTCGTGGCGGTCAGCGACTCCTGCGCGACGGGGGCCAGGGCGGGCGAGCGGAGGGTCAGGGACACCACCTGCTCTCCTCCGTCGAGGACCTCGGCGTCCAGGTCGAAGCGGACCTCGGCGCGCCTCCCGCGGCCGGGCGGGGAGGCGTGGGCGGTGGCGGGCAGCAGGGCGGTCGCGCCGACGGCGGCACCGACGGCTCCGGTGGTGAGGAGGGAACGGCGGGGCAGGGTGGTGCGCATGCGGGACTCCTTCGTCCAGGGCATCCGGGCCGGCACTTCGGGGATGCGTGCCGGTCCCCGGAGATTAGGAAGAGTCCACTATTACCGTCAAGGGACGTGCCGACTGCTGGGACGCCGAGGGCTCCTGCACGGGATCGGGGGGGGGACAGCCCCCAGGGGATCCTCACGGTGCCGCGATAGCCTGGGGGCCGTCGATGGTGAGGGCCCGGACAGGGTCCGCCACCGCGCAGACCGTCCCGTTCGTGGATCGCCGCGTCCTCGCCGTCGCTGACCTCAGCTCCGTCCACAGAGAGGTCCGCGGTTCCCATGAGTCCTCAGAACCCGTCGCCCCGCCGGCACCCGGTCCGCCCCGCCGGCGCTCCGTCGCGCCCGGGCCCGGGGGCGCGTCCCGGCCTGCGCGCCCCGGCACCGCCGGCGCCCGGGTCCTGGGCGGCGGGCACGGCGCCGCTCGAGGGCACGGTCCACGCCCCCCGCTCCCGCGCGGTGTCCCTGCCGCGCCGTCGCGGGCGCTGGCTGACGGTCGGCGTCCCGGTGGTGCTCGCGGGCGTGCTCGGGATCAGCAGCTTCGTGCTCCTGGGCGTGAGCAGCCTCGTGGGCGGGGCAGGGCTGCTCACCCCGTTCCTCGCGAGCCTCGGCATCGCAGCGGTGGCCGGCGGGGGCAGCGGCTTCCTGCTGCGCAACCGTCGGCCGAAGCCGGCTCGTCTGGCCCGCAGCGCGGAGGAGATCTCCGCCGGCACCCGGGCGATGCTCGAGAAGATCGTGAAGGACTCGACCCAGCAGCGTCGGCGGATCCACCGCATGCGACGGGGGATCCAGGGGCCGACGGAGAAGCGCCTGCTGGACCGCGCCGAGACCCTGCTGCTGCGGGTCGATGCGCTGCTGGGCTCGGCGGCGCTGCAGTCCCGCCGCGCCTCGGACCCCGACGTGATGCTGCTCGAGGGCATGACCGAGCGCTACGTCCCCGAGCTGGTCGGGGCTCTCGAGGACACGGTCGGCTTCCTCACCCCGAACTCGACGGAGGACACCCGGACCCGTGCGGCCGGGAACCTGCAGCGCATCGACGAGCAGCTCACGGTGCTCGACGGGCGCCTGGACCGGCTCGAGCACGAGGTCGTCTCCGGCGTCTCGCACACCCTCGACGTGCACTCGGAGTTCCTCCGCGCGCGCTTCTCGGAGTCGTCGGCGGATCCGGTCACCGACCGCTGAGAGCCGGCCCGTCAGCCCTTCCCGGCCTGCTCCGCCTCGGCCTCCGCCGCGGCGATGGCGTGGGAGCGCTCGAGCACCCCGGCGAGGTGCTGGTCGAGGGCCTGCAGCGCGCCGTCGTGGTGGTGCCGTCGCACCTTCTCGAGGATCCTGCCGTGCTCGGCGTAGGCCTCGTGGACGTCGAGCGCGGCGGGACCGCCCACCCAGGTCTGGCGCATGCGATGGGTGTGGGCGCGGACGGTCTCGACCATCGTGGAGAGGTAGCGGTTGCCCGCATGGTCGAAGAGGGTCTGGTGGAAGGCCCAGTCGGCGTGGAAGTGCTCCTGCAGCAGCTCGTAGGTGACCTCGCCGGCCGCCTCGATCCTCGCGATGACGTCGCCGTGCGCGGCGTAGGCCGTCTCGAGGTCCGCCAGCAGCGCGTCGACGTCCTCGAAGGCACGGCCGAGCGCCGCGGTCTCGACGACGCGGCGGGCGTCCAGCAGCTCGGTCATCTGCTCGGCGTCCAGCATCGGCGCGACGACGTAGCCGCGCAGCGCCACGTACTCGACGAGCCCGGATCGCTCCAGCGAGACCATCGCCTCGCGCACCGGTGTCGGGGAGACCTCGAGGTCCCGGGCGAGCCCGTCGATGCTCAGGCGCGAGCCCGGCGGCCAGCGGGCCTCCAGCAGTCGCTGCAGGATCAGCTCCTCGACCTCGGCGCGCAGCACCTGCCGTCGCACAGCCATCACGGCACTCCCCTCTCTGCCCGGGCCGGGCCACCTCGCCCGCCCCGGTGGCGTCGATCGTCGCACGGGCGGGCCGATGCGGCGCCACCCTTGGAGCGGCATCCTATAGGAAGTGCGGGTGAGGGGTCGACGAGGCCGACGAGCTCAGCCGAGGTCGAGCCGGAGGACGCGATCGTCCTCGGGCCCGGGGTCGCCGCGCCCGTCGGTGTTGTTGGTGAGGACCCGCAGGGCGCCATCCTCGCCGACGGCGACGTCGCGCAGACGGCCGTGCTCGCCGACGAGATGCTCCGCCGAGCTGGAGAGGTCCTCCAGCGGGACCTCGCGCAGGCGCTGGCCGCGGAGGTTCGCGATCCAGAGCGAGCCGTCGGCCGCGGCCATGCCGCTGGGGCTGGCCTCGGACGGCTCCCACTGCTGCACCGGGTCGATGAAGCGATCGTCGCCCGCGGCGCCCTCGACCTCGGGCCAGCCGTAGTTCCCACCGGCCTCGATCACGTTGAGCTCGTCCCAGGTGTCCTGCCCGAACTCGGCGGCGTACAGGGTGCCGTCCTCGTCCCAGGCCAGGCCCTGAGGGTTGCGGTGCCCGTAGCTGTGGACCGGGGAGCCCTCGAACGGGTTGTCCGAGGGGACCTCGCCCTCGGGGGTCAGGCGCAGGATCGTGCCGGGCAGCGAGTCCGGGTCCTGGGCGGCCTGGGCATCCCCGGCATCGCCCACGGTCACGTACAGCATCCCGTCGGGCCCGAACGCGATCCGTCCTCCGTTGTGGAAGCTCGCCGCCTCGATGCCGTCCAGCAGCGTCTCCGCCTCGCCCAGGCCGTGGGCACCGGGCTCGCCGGTCAGCTCGAAGCGCTGCAGGCGGTTCTCGTCGGCGCCGGTGGAGTAGGCGTAGAGGTGGTCGTCGTGGACAGCGATGCCGAGCAGGCCGCCCTCGCCCCGCGCCCGCACGCCCTCGACGGTGCCGACCTCCCGCTGCCCGCCGCCGGCATCGAGCTCCAGGATCCTGCCGGAGTCCCGCTCGCTCACCAGCGCCGTCCCATCCACGAGAGCGAGCGACCACGGGGCCTCGAGACCGGTGGCGAGCGTGCTGACCTCGACGCTCCCCGCGGGCGCCCCCGAGGTCGAGGGCTCGGCGCCCCCGCCCGTCGTCGACGGATCGGCGGTCGAGGCGCAGCCGGCCAGCAGGGCCGCACCGGCGAGGGGCGCGAGCAGCCGGGACGCCCGGCCCCTCGCTGCGGCGTCGGTGCTCATGAGGGGTCCTTCCGTCGGGCGGTCGAGGGCGAGGAGGGTGCCGGCCCCGGAGGATCTCCGGCGCCGTCCGTGCCCTCCACGCTAAGGCGCGAGTGCGCCGCGAGGGAGTCCCTCCCGGTGCCTCCCTTCGCAGCGACCCCACCTCGACCGCACGGGGCGCGCCGCAGTCGCCGCGGTGCGCAGCGCCCGACCGTGGTCCCGCCTCACCCCGCGAGCGCCCCCGGGAAGCCGAGGTGCTTGGCGATGATGCCGAGCTGGACCTCGTCGGTGCCCTCCCCCACCTGGAGCACGCGCGAGTCGCGGTAGTGGCGGGAGACGACGTTCTCGTTGAGGAAGCCGTAGCCGCCCCAGATCTGGCAGGCGTCGCGGGCATTGTCCGCGGCGGCGTGGCTGCCCACGAGCTTCGCGATCGAGGCCTCCTGCGAGAAGGGGATCCCGGCGTCGAGGCGGCGCGCGGCCTCGTGCATCAGCGAGCGGGCGGAGGCGACGCGGGCCTGCATGCGGGCCAGGGTGAAGGCGATGTGCTGGTGCTCGCCGAGCGGCTTGTCGAACACGATGCGGCTCGTCGCCCGCTGGACCGCCTGCTCGAGGCAGCCCTGCGCCGCGCCGACGCACAGGGCAGCGATCGCGACCCGTCCCTGGTCCAGGCTCGCCAGGAAGTTCGCGAAGCCGCGGCCCTGCTGCCCGAGCAGGTTCTCCTCGGGGACGCGCACGTCCTCGAGCAGCAGGGGGTGGGTGTCGGAGGTGTGCCAGCCGACCTTGTCGTAGGCGGGCAGCACCGTGAGCCCCGGGGTGCCGGTCGGCACGATGATGCTGGAGAGCTCGGGGACGGAGCGCCCGTCGGCCCGCTCCCGCCGCCCGGTGACCGCGGTGATCGTCACGAGCGAGGTGATGGGGGTGCCGGAGTTGGTGATGAACTGCTTGGACCCGTCGATCACCCACTGCCCTCCCTCGCGCCGCGCGGTGGTGCGGGTGGCGCCCGCGTCGGACCCGGCCTCCGCCTCGGTGAGGCCGAAGGCCGCGAGCTCCTCGCCGCGGGCGAGCGCGGGCAGGAACCGCTCCTTCTGGGCAGGGGTGCCGTAGGACAGGATCGGCATGGCGCCGAGGCCGAGCCCCGCCTCGAGGGTCACGGCGATCGACTGGTCCACGCGGGCGAGCTGCTCGACGGCGAGGCAGAGGGAGAGGTAGTCGCGGCCCTGCCCGTCGTACTCGCGCGGCACGGGGAGGCCGAACAGGCCCATCCGTCCCATCTCGGCGATGATCTCCATCGGCAGGCGGCGGGCGGTGTCGTACTCGTAGCTGGCGGGTGCCACGACCTCGTCGGCGAAGTCGCGCACCTGCGCGGCCAGGCGCTGGTGCTCCGCGGGGAGCATCTCGGTGCCGGCGGGAGGGGCGGGGGTCAGGGTGGCGCTCATCGGGAGGTCTCCTTCTCGGGCCGGTCGGCGGGGGCGGACGGTGCGGCGGGGTCGAGGGGCGCTGCGGCGTCGAGGCCGGCGCCGCCGACGGGATCCGCGGCCGCGGCGCGGGCGAGCAGCGTGCGGGCGTGGTGCAGCAGGGGGCCGTCGACCATGCGGCCGTCGTGGGCGAAGACCCCGGTCCCGGCCTTCTCCGCCGCCGCGAGCAGGGCCCGGGCGCCCGCGAGAGCCTCGGGACCGGGCGCATAGGACTCGCGCACGACGGGCACCTGGTCCGGGTGCAGGCAGGCGGTGCCGGTGAAGCCGCTCGCGGCGGCGTCGGCCGCTTCGGCGCGCAGGCCCGCGTGGTCGGCGAGGTCGAGGTGGACGGCGTCGATGACGCTGCGGCCGTGGGCGCGGGCGGCGAGCAGCACGCTCGAGCGGGCGTGGCGGACCACCTCGCGGTAGGAGCCGTCCTCGGTGCGGGAGGAGGTGCCGCCGAGGTCGGCGACGAGGTCCTCCCCGCCCCACATCAGCGCGACCACGTCCGGATGGGCGGCGAGCTCGGGGGCGGCGAGGATCCCGCGCGCGGTCTCGCACAGCACGAGCACCTTCGCGCCGGGGAGCGCGGCGACGAGCCGGTCCACCTCGGCGGCGCGGCCTGCCTTGGGGAGCATCACCCAGCGGGGCCGCAGCGCCGCGAGCGCGTTCACGTCGGCGCGGACGTCGGCGCTGCCGGGCGCGTTCACGCGCACGATCGTGCGGGCGGGGTCGAGATCGTGCGCGGCGACGGCCTCGCGCGCGGCCTGCTTGTGGGCCGGGGCGACGGCGTCCTCGAGGTCGAGGATGACGGCGTCGGCCCGCGCGGCGGCCTTCGCGAAGCGGTCGGGCCGGTCCCCGGGGCAGAACAGCAGCGCCGGCCCCAGCGGCAGCGGCTCGTGGGTCGCCTGCTCGGCGTGACCGGCCTGCTCGGCGCGGCAGGGCGTTCGGCCGACGGGGCGGTGCGGGGCTCGGCCCGCGGCGCGGTCGGGGGCGGTCATGACGGCTCCCGGGTGTGCATCAGAGCCGTGCGGGCCGCGCGGACCACGACGTCCCCGTGCTGGTCGCGGCCGGTGTGGACGAGGCTGACCACGGACTGTCCGGGCCGGGAGCGGGAGGGCCGCACGGCGAGGATCTCGGTCTCGGAGTAGAGGGTGTCGCCGTGGTGGAGGGGCCTGGGGAAGCTGATCTCGGAGAAGCCGAGGTTCGCGACCAGCGTGCCCTGGGTGAGCTGCCCGACCGAGGCGCCGACGACGGTGGCGAGAGTGAGCATCGAGTTCACCAGACGCTGCCCGAACTCGGTGGTCTCCGCCCAGGCCGCGTCGAGATGGAGGGCCTGCGGGTTCATGGTCATGGTGGTGAACAGGACGTTGTCCGCCTCGGTGAGGGTCCGGCCGGGGCGGTGCGCATAGACCGCGCCGATCTGCAGCTCCTCGGCGTACAGGCCGCGCTGCACGATGCGGGGGCGATCGTCGCCGGCGGGTCCGACGGGGTCGGGGGTCATCGGGGCACCTCCTCGAAGGGGCTGTGGTCGGGGGCCGAGGGATCGGTCGTGCCGGCGACGACGGGCTCCGCGGGAGTCCCGTCCGCGTCCACCTGCGCGAGCTCCTGCCCGCGAGTGACGCGCTGACCTGGGCTGACGTGCAGGTGCACGGTCCCGGTGCTCGGGGCGCGGAGGGTGTGCTCCATCTTCATCGCCTCGACCACGAGCACCGCCTGGCCCTCCTGGACCCGGTCCCCGTCGGTGACCAGCACGGCCGTGACCGCGCCGGGCATCGGGGAGTCGAGGGTCGGGGCCGTCGGTCGGCGGGAGCCGGCGTGCCCGGTGCGGTGCAGCACCAGCTCGCGGTCCTCTCCGGGCAGGCCGATCCACACCGCCCGGTCCGTCGCGTGATGGCGCAGCGGCAGGCGCATCCCGTCGACGACGACCGCGCCCGGGTGCAGGGAGAGGGACAGGACCGTCTCCCCGATCCGTGCCGTGGCCTGCGAGGACGGACCGGTCAGAGCCACCTCGACCACTCCCCCGTCGGCCGTGCCCTGCTCCCCCGTCGCGAAGCGCACCCGGACCGGGGCCGGGGCCCCGAGCCGCCAGCCGTCGGTGCGGTGCCAGAGCCCCGCGGGGCGTCCGGCGTCCAGGTGCTCGCGGTGCACGAGGGCCGCGACGGCGAGAGCCCTGTCGGCGACGGGCGTGCGGCGCAGCAGCTCCGTGCTCCGCTCGATCAGGCCCGTGTCGAGCCGTCCCTCGACCACCTCGGGCAGGGCGAGCAGGGCGCGGAGGAAGGCGGTGTTGGTGACCACGCCCAGCAGGTGCGTGCCCGCGAGCGCGCGGTCCAGCGCCGCGAGCGCGCCGGCCCGGGTGGGGGCGTGGGCGATGACCTTGGCGAGCATCGGGTCGTAGCTCGTGGACACCTCGAGGCCGGGGGCGAGGGCGTGGTCCACCCGCACCCCGGCGGGCAGGGCGAGGTCGAGGATCTCTCCACCGGTGGGCAGGAATCCCGCGTCCGGGTCCTCGGCATACACCCGCGCCTCGATCGCATGACCGCTGACCTGCACGTCCCCCTGGGAGATGCCGAGCTCGTCGCCGCCGGCGACGCGGAGCTGCGCGGCGACGAGGTCGAGGCCGGTGACCTCCTCGGTGACGGCGTGCTCGACCTGGAGGCGCGTGTTCATCTCGAGGAAGAACGGCTCGTCGGGGGCGTGCGCGTCGACGATGAACTCGACGGTCCCGGCGCCGACGTAGTCCACCGCCCGCGCCGCCTCGACCGCGATGGCGCCGAGGTGCTCGCGCTGGGCGGGGGTGAGGGTGGGGCTCGGAGCCTCCTCGATGACCTTCTGGTGGCGGCGCTGCAGGGAGCACTCCCGCTCCCCGAGGTGGATGAGGTGACCGTGCCGGTCGGCGAGGATCTGCACCTCGAGGTGGCGGGGCGCGGCGATCCAGCGCTCGAGGAAGAGGGTGTCGTCGCCGAAGGCACCGGCGGCCTCGCGCCGCGCGGCCCGGAGCGCGGCGGGCAGCTGCGCGAGGTCCTCCACTCGGTGCATGCCCTTGCCCCCGCCGCCCGCTGCGGGCTTGACCAGGAGCGGGAGGCCGATCTCGGCGGCACCGGCGAGCAGCGCCGCATCGTCGAGCCCCGGGGCGGCGAGGCCCGGCACGACCGGCACGCCGCGCGCCGCGACGGCCTCGCGGGCGGAGATCTTGTCGCCCATCGTCGCGATCGCCGCGGCGGGCGGGCCGACGAACGCGATCCCCGCCTCCTCGCAGGCGCTCGCGAGGGCCGCGTTCTCGGAGAGGAATCCGTAGCCGGGGTGGATCGCGTCGGCCCCGACGCTGCGGGCGGCGCGGAGCACCTCGTCGACGCCGAGATAGGAGTCGATGCGCACGGCGGCGTCGGCCGCGGCGACGTGCGGGGAGGCGGAGTCCTCGTCGGTGTGGACGGCGATCCCGGAGAGGCCCAGCTCATGGACGCTGCGCAGGATGCGCAGGGCGATCTCGCCGCGGTTGGCGATCAGGACGGTGCGGAGGCTCATGCTCGCCTCACATCCTGAGGACGCCGCGGCTCACGGCGGGCAGGGGGGTGCGGGTGACGACGTCGAGGGCGAGGCCCAGCACGGTGCGGGTCTCGGCGGGCTCGATCACCCCGTCGTCCCAGAGCCGGGCGCTGGAGTAGTAGGGGCTGCCCTGGCGGTCGTAGTCCTCCTCGATCGGCCGACGGAACGCGGCCTCGTCCTCGGCGGGCCAGTCGCCGCCGCCCGCCTCGATCCGGTCGCGGCGCACGGTGGCGAGCACGGCCGCGGCCTGCTGCCCGCCCATCACGGACACGCGCGCGTTCGGCCACAGCCACAGGAACCTCGGCGAGTAGGCGCGCCCGCACATCGAGTAGGTGCCCGCGCCGAAGGAGCCGCCGATCACGACCGTGAGCTTCGGGACCCGGGCGCAGGCGACGGCGGTGACCATCTTCGCGCCGTCCTTCGCGATGCCGCCGCGCTCGTACTCGGCCCCGACCATGAAGCCGGCGATGTTCTGCAGGAACACCAGCGGGATCTCCCGCTGGTCGCACAGCTGGACGAAGTGGGCGCCCTTGAGCGCCGATTCCGAGAACAGGACCCCGTTGTTCGCGACGATCCCGAGGCGATGGCCGTGGATCCGGGCGAAGCCGGTGACGAGGGTCGTGCCGTAGGAGGGCTTGAACTCGGAGAACTCCCCCGCATCGACGATCCGGGCGATCACCTCGCGCACGTCGTAGGGCGTGGAGAGGTCCGACGGGACGGCCGCGCCCATGGTCGCGGGGTCCACGGCCGGCGCCGGCGGGGCGCTCGGCGCCGGCGGTGCGGCCGACGGAGCGAGCGCGGATCCGGCGCGCGCGGCGGCCGTCGGTGCCGGGTCCGCGGAGATCACCGCGGGCGCCGGCTCCGGCAGGGTCGCGACGATGTCGCGGAGGATCGCGAGCGCGTGCTCGTCGTCCTCGGCGAGGTGGTCGGCGACGCCCGAGACCTCGGTGTGCAGGACCCCGCCGCCGAGCTCCTCGGCGCTGACCTCCTCGCCGGTCGCGGCCTTCACCAGCGGCGGCCCGCCGAGGAAGATGGTGCCCTGGTCGCGGACGATCACGGTCTGGTCGCTCATGGCCGGCACGTAGGCGCCGCCGGCGGTGGAGGAGCCCATCACGGCGGAGAGCTGCGCGATCCCCTCCGCGCTCATCCGGGCCTGGTGGTAGAAGATCCGCCCGAAGTGGTCGCGATCGGGGAACACCTCGTCCTGCATCGGCAGGTAGGCGCCGCCGGAGTCGACGAGGTAGAGACAGGGCAGGCGGTTCTCCTGCGCGATCTCCTGGGCGCGCAGGTGCTTCTTCACCGTCATCGGGAAGTAGGTGCCGCCCTTGACGGTCGCGTCGTTGGCGAGCACGAGGCAGTGCCGGCCGTGGACCATCCCGATCCCCGCGACGACCCCGGCGCCCGGTGCGGCCCCGTCGTACATCCCCTCGGCCGCGAGCGGTGCGATCTCGAGGAAGGGGCTGCCGGGATCGAGCAGGCGGTCGATGCGCTCGCGGGCGAGGAGCTTCCCGCGCTCGCGATGCGTCTGCCGTGCGGACTCGGACCCGCCGCGCGCCGCGGCGGCGAGTCGCTCCCGCAGCTCTGCGACCAGGGCGTCCATCGCCTCGGCGCGGGCGCTCGCCGCGGACGAGGCGGGGTCGACGTCGGTGCGCAGCTGCTCCATCGCCCTCACCGCACCAGCAGGGTGGCGGGGTCGGCGAGGGTCTCGGCGACGTCCATGAGGAACGCGGAGGCCTCGGCGCCGTCGAGCACCCGGTGGTCGAAGGACAGGGTCAGGGTCACCACGGTGCGCAGCGCGATCTGCCCGCGGTGCTCCCACGGCTGGGTGCGCAGCGCGCCGATCGCGAGGATCGTGGACTGGCCGGGGTTGAGGATCGGGGTGCCGCCGTCGACCCCGAACACGCCGACGTTGGTGACGGTGAGGGTGGAGCCGCTCAGCTCCGCCGGAGCGAGCGCGCCCTCCCGTGCCCTCGCGGCGATCGCGGCGATCGCGTCGGTGAGGGCGGGGCCGTCCCCGGTGCCGTCCCCGGGCGCTTCGTCCGGGAGGGTCGCGACCAGCAGTCCCCGTGCGGTGGCCACGGCGATCCCGAGCCTGACCCGGTCGAACAGCTCGATCTCCCCGGCCTCCGCATCGAAGCGGGCGTTGGCCGCGGGGGTGCGGGCGGCGGCGGGCAGGATCGCCCGGCACGCCGCGGCCAGGAAGGAGGTGCGTCGCTCCTGGCCGGCGCCGAGCACGGTCCCGACACGGGTGTGCCCCTCGCGTCCGTCGCGGGCGAGCAGCTCGAGGGTGTCGGTGACGTCGATCGTGGTGTGCACGGAGGCGTGCGGGGCGGTGCTCGCGGAGGCGGTCATCGCCTGCGCGGTCTGCTTGCGCAGCCCCGTCACGGGCACGCGCCGGGAGCCGGCGCGGCATGTGTCACGACGCCTGTCGGCCGGTGCCGCAGGACCGGCCGCGCCGGTGCCGCCGCCGTGCGCGCGGGCCTCGACATCGGCGCGGAGGATCCGACCGTCCGGGCCGCTGCCGTGCACGGCCATGAGGTCCACACCCAGGTCACGAGCGCGCCGGCGCACCGGCGGCATGGCCCGGGGACGCTCGGTCGCCAGGCCGCCGTGCTCAGGCCCATCGGCGGCAGTCCAGTCGGCGGCGGCCCCATCGGCGGCGGTCCCGTCGGCCGCAGCCCCGCCGGCCGAGGCTCCTCCGGCCTCCGCTCGCACATAGGGGGTGGTGGGGAAGGTGCGCGCGCGACGGCGAGGGCGGCCCGTGCCGGGCAGGACGGGGCCGTAGCCGACGAGGACCTGCTGGCGCTGCGGCCGCGGCTCCTCGGCGGCCGGCGAGGGGCGCTCCTCGACGGGGGCCGCCCCGTCGGCGGCCGCGCCGTCAGGGGCCGCCCCGTCGGCCGCCCCCTCTCCCGCGGGCGCGACGGCCGGTGCGGCGCCGACGTCCGCGAAGCCGACCAGCGGGGCGCCGACGTCGAGGGTCCGCCCCTCCTCGGCGTGCAGGGCGGTGATCCGGCCGGCACGCGGGCTCGGCAGCTCGACCAGCGCCTTCGCGGTCTCGACCTCGGCGAGCGCCTGATTGCGCGTCACCTCGTCGCCGACCGCGACGTGCCAGGCGACGATCGTGGCCTCGGTGAGCCCCTCGCCGAGATCCGGGAGCAGGAAGTCGCTCATCACGCCGCCTCCCTCGAGCTGCGGCGTCCGAGGGTGCGGTCCACCGCATCCAGGATCCGGTCGATGCCGGGCAGGTGGTGCTCCTCGAGCGCCGCCGGCGGATAGGGCACGTCGTAGCCGGTGACGCGTTCGGGCGCGGCCTCGAGATGCTCGAAGCAGTCCTCGATCACGCAGGTGATGACCTCCGAGGCCAGGGAGACGGTCCCCGGCGCCTCGTGGGCGACGACCAGACGACCCGTGCGGCGCACGCTCGCGGCGACCGTGTCGCGGTCCACGGGCGAGAGGGAGCGCAGATCGATGACCTCGAGGTCGATGCCGTCGTCCTCCGCGGCCACGGCCGCCTCGAGGGCGGTGACCGCGAGCGGGCCGTAGGCGACCAGGGTCGCGTCCCTCCCCCCGCGCAGCAGGCGGGCGGAGGAGAGGTCGGCGGTGACCGAGGTGTCGACCTCGCCCTTCCCCCAGTAGCGGCGCTTGGGCTCGAGCAGGACGACGGGGTCGTCGCAGTCGATCGCGGCGCGCATCGTGGAGTAGGCGTCCTGAGGGTCGGCGACGGTGACGACGCGCAGGCCCGGGGTGTGGGCGAAGTACGCCTCCGGGGACTCGGAGTGGTGCTCGACCGCGCCGATCCCGCCGCCGAAGGGGATCCGGATCACGAGCGGCATCCGCACCCGTCCGCCGGTGCGGTAGTGGAGGCGCGCGACCTGGGTGACGAGCTGGTCGACGGCCGGGAACACGAAGCCGTCGAACTGGATCTCGCACACCGGCCGCATCCCCGCGTACGCCATGCCCACGGCGGTGCCGACGATCCCGGACTCGGCAAGGGGCGAGTCGATCACGCGGCGGGCGCCGAAGCGGTCCTTCAGCCCGTCGGTGATGCGGAAGACCCCGCCGAGGGTGCCGATGTCCTCGCCGATCAGGAGCACGTCCTCGTCGGCGGCGAGGCTGTCGCCGAGCGCCGTGTTCAGGGCGGCGGCCATGGTCATCGTGCCGGTGCTCGTCGCGGTGCCCACGACCGGGGCGCCGCTCGTCGCGCTCATGACGCCGCCTCCGCCGGGGCGAGGGAGGCCTCGAGGGCGAGCAGCTGCGCGCGCTGGCGTGCGAGGCCCGGGTGCTCGGTGCTCAGCACGTGGTCGAACAGGGACTCCGGCGCAGGGACGGGGATCTCGGCGATCGCGGCGTGGAGGGCGTCGGCCGCCTCCTGCCCGTGCCGCGCGGCCTCGGCGCGCAGCTCCTCGATCGGGGCGCCGAGCCGCTCGAGGTGCCGCTCCAGACGCAGGATCGGGTCGCGCTCCCGCCAGGACTCGAGCTCCGCCTCGTCGCGATAGCGGGTGGGGTCGTCGCTCGTGGTGTGGGGACCGAGCCGGTAGGTGACGGCCTCGAGGAAGATCGGGCCCGCGCCCGCGCGGATCCGCTCGGCGGCCAGGCGCGTCGCGGCGCGGACGGCGAGCACGTCGTTGCCGTCCACGCGCAGCGACGGGATCCCGAATCCGGCAGGGCGGTGGGAGAGCGGGACCGTGCTCTGCAGGCCGACCGGCTCGGAGATCGCGTAGTGGTTGTTCTGGCAGAAGAACAGCACCGGGGCGCGGAAGGAGGCCGCGAAGACCATCGCCTCGTTCACGTCGCCCTGGCTCATCGCGCCGTCGCCGAAGCAGGCCACGGAGATCTGCTCGCCGCCGCGCGCGCCGGTGGCCATCGCGTGGCCGACGGCGTGGTGGGTCTGCGCGCCGATGATGACCTGCGGGGTCGCCATGTGGCGGGCGAAGGGGTCCCAGCCCGACAGCGAGGCTCCGCGCCAGACGGAGAGCATCTCCGCCGGTTCGACGCCGCGGCACCAGGCCAGGCCGTTCTCCCGGTAGGAGGTGAAGAGGAAGTCGGTCTCGCGCAGGGCGCGGCCGAGGCCGATCTGCGCGGCCTCCTGCCCGCGCAGCGGCGGCCACAGCCCGAGCTCGCCCTGGCGCTGGAGGGCCACGGCCTCGTCGTCCAGCGCGCGGATCACGGACATGTCGCGCAGCAGCGCGGTCAGCCGGTCCTCGTCGACGTCCCGCAGATGGGGGTCGAGCTGGGCGTCCGGGTGGCGGGTGCCGTCCTCGGCGAGGACGTGCAGAGGCCGGTCGAGCGCACCGGCCAGGTCGTGGTCGGACGCGGCGGTGGTCCCGGGCGCCGTCTCGTTCCCGGGCGCGGCGGGCGCCGGGGTGGTGGGCCGGTGGTCCCGGGGTGACCGGGTGGAGCCGGCGGACATCGTCGTCGACATGCGGACCTCCAAGATCCGTGGCGCCGGGTGGGCGCCGGGAGTGGCACAGGGGTGGGTGCCGAGGGGACGTCTTCGTCCCGAACCACGCTACGCCGGGAGTGCATGACGAACAATCACTCTCGGCGAATGAGTGCAGAATGCTCAGTCCTCAGGGCTACGGTGGCGTAGGATTCAGCAGTATGCACACCGTCGACGACACAGACCGCCGCCTCCTGCTGGCGATGACGGAGAACCCGCGCTCCACGATCGTCTCCCTCGCGCAGGCGCTGGGCCTCTCCCGCAACACGGTCCAGGCGCGCCTGGCCGCGCTCGAGGCCGGGCAGACGCTGCAGGGCTACGACCGGCGCCTGCACGCCGCTTCCCTCGGCTATCCGCTGACCGTGTTCATGGAGACCCAGGTGGACCAGCCGAAGCTCGAGCACGTGATCGCGCAGCTGCGCGAGATCCCCGAGGTGGTGCAGGTCCACGGCCTCTCGGGACTGAACGACATCCTGGTCCGCTGCGTGTGCCGGGACACCGACGACCTCTACCGGGTCAACAAGCTCGTGCTCGGCTGCGAGGGCGTGATCCGCACCGACACCTCGCTCGCGATGGGCGAGCTGATCCCCTTCCGCCTCGCCCCGGTGCTCGAGCGCGACCTGGCGCGGTGAGGGCGGCGCGCGACCGGGCCCGGCGGGCGGGGCCGGCACGGCCTCAGTAGCCGAGAGCGAGCGGTGCCGCGGCGTCGGTCTCCACCCAGACGGCCTTCGGCTCCGAGTACTCCCGCAGCCCGTCAGCCCCGCTCGAGCGCCCGAAGCCGGACTCCCCGAAGCCCCCGAACGGCGCCATGACGTTGATGGTCTTGTAGCTGTTGACCCACACGGTGCCTGCACGCAGGGCCCCGGCCACCCGGTGCCCGCGATCGACCCTCCCCGTCCACACGGCCCCTGCCAGGCCGAAGTCCGTCGCATTGGCCAGCGAGACCGCCTCCTCCTCGTCCTCGAAGGGGATCGCGGCGACCACGGGCCCGAACACCTCCTGCCGGGCGATCTCGTCGCTGTTCGAGACCCCGGCGAGGAGCGTCGGCGGGTAGAAGAACCCGGGCCGGTCGAGGCGACGACCGCCGGTGACCACCTCCGCGTCGCCCCGCGCCGCGTCCACCATCCGGGTGATCCGCTCCACCTGCGCACGGTTCTGCACCGGCCCGATCTGGGACGTCGGATCCAGCGGGTCCCCCTGTCGCAGCGCGGAGGCGAGCTCGGCGAGGCGCTCCACGACCTGGTCGTGGACGGAGCGCTGCACGAGGAGCCGGGACCCGGCCACGCAGCTCTGCCCGGAGCCGGAGAAGATCGCCGCGGCGGCACCTCCCACGGCTCGATCGATGTCCGCGTCGGCGAACACGATGTTCGCGCTCTTCCCGCCGAGCTCCAGGACGCACGGCGTGAGCCGCTCCCCCGCAGCGGCGGCGATCCGACGGCCGGTCGCCGGCGAGCCGACGAAGACGACCTTCGCGACCCCCGGGTGCGTCACCAGCCGGTCACCGGCGGTGGGCCCGAGTCCCGCGACGACGTTGACCAAGCCGCTCGGGGCACCGGCTCGTTCGACGAGTCCCGACAGCAGGATCGAGGTCAGCGGGCTGAGCTCCGAGGGCTTCAGCACGACTCCGTTGCCGGCCGCGAGCGCCGGGGCCAGCTGCCAGCCGGCGGTGAACACCGGGGCGTTCCACGGGGTCATCTGCGCGACCACGCCGTACGGCTCGCGGACCGTGTACGTGAGGTGGCTGGTCGGGACGGGGATGACCTCTCCGTGCTGCTTGTCGGCCCATCCGGCGTAGTACTCGAACATCTCGGCGACCTTCACGGTCTCGCCGGTCGCGTCACGCAGCGGCTTGCCGGCGGTGCGCGCCTCGAGCTGCGCGAGGGGCTCGAGGTGCTCGCGCACCAGGGCGCCGACCCGCCAGAGCACCCGTCCCCTGTCGGAGGCGGTGAGGTCCCACCAGGCGCGCTGCGCGGCGGCGGCGGCCTCCACGGCGGCGTCGATCGCGGCACGGGAGCCATCGCGATACACGAGGATCTCCTGCTCCGAGCTCGGATCCAGCAGGGGGACCTCCTCGCCCTCGCCGGTGACGATGCGGCCCCCGACATGGCTGCCGACCTCGGTCGTCCCCAGGATCCGCTGCCAGAGCGCGGAGGCATCGGCCCCCATGGAGGTCGTCGGGGTGCTGGTCATCGTGCGGTCACCATCCTGTTGAAGTCCTCGTGGGGACCGATCTGCTCCCCCAGCCGCGCCCACATCTCCTGCGCCGCCGCCGTCAGCGGCGACGAGGCGTCGAGCTCGTCCGTCATCTCGGCGGCGAGCGCGACATCCCGCGCCATCAGCCCCACCGGGAAGCCGGAGTCGAAGGTGCCGGACAGGACCCATCGGGGCAGGTTCACCTCGGTGACCCCGCTGCGCCCGGAGGCCGTGTTGATCGCCGCGAGCAGTCGCTCCGCCTCGACCCCCGATGCCGCGGCGACGCCGTGGAGGGAGCGCGCCGCGGCCAGATGGATCCCGCACAGCAGGTTGTTCATGAGCTTGGCGGTGTTGCCGGCGCCGACCCCGCCCACGTGGGCGACGTGCGCGGTGAGGGGTACGAGCACGTCGAGCACCGTCCCGAGGTGCTCCTCGGGACAGCCGAGGAACGCGGTGAGGGCTCCCTCCCGCGCACCGCTCGCACCGCCCGAGACGGGCGCGTCGACCAGGACGTGCCCCTCCCGGGCGAGCGCGTCGGCACGGCGACGGGTGTCGGCCGGCGGGCAGGTGCTGGCGTCGATGACGAGGCAGGCCTCGCGCGCGCCGGCCACGTCGGCCATGACCAGGTCGACCTGCTCGGTGCCGGGCAGCGAGAGCACCGCGACGCGCGCCTCGGCGAGCGCCTCGGGCAGGGTCGTCCGTTCGACGCCGGGCGGCGTGGGCACGGGTCCGGGGTCGACGCCGAGCACCCGGTGCCCCGCCCGGAGCAGGCTGACGGCCATGCCGGCGCCCATGGTCCCCAGCCCCACGACGACCCGAGCCTCACGGGCGCGGGGGCGGTCGGTCGGGATCGTGCCGTCAGCGGTCGTCACAGGCGTGCTCCTGTCAGTCGAAGGGTGAGCTCGGCGATCACGGCGGAGCCGATGTAGGTGCCGGCGAACACGAAGATCGCGACGATCAGGAGCTTCCATCCGGAGCGGCGCATGACCGCCATCTCCATCCCGGAGATCGCGAATCCCGCGTAGGCGAGGGGCGGGACGGCGAGGGCGAGGAAGTCGATGCCCTCGACGAGCGGGAGCACGGCACCGGACCAGGGCAGCATCGGCAGCGTCAGCGCGATGGCGACCAGCGAGATCCAGGCGACCGACGGCAGTCTCAGGGGGACGTGCTTGGTCAGCAGGAGCCCGATCACGCACATGCCGTAGAGCACCAGCAGCCCGACGACGATGGAGAGGACGGAGAGCTCCGTCGCGATCGCCTGGATCGGGACCGAGACGAGAGAGACGAGGCCGAGGTCGCGCAGGGTGGGCAGGAGACGGAGGGTCCGCTCGTCGGCCTCTGCGTAGTCGAGGTCCGCCAGGTCGGGGGGCTCGGGGCTGCGATCGGCGGCGGTCATGAGGCGGCCTCCTCGCTGCGGGGCCTGCCGAACAGGGAGATCCGCGCATTGCCGGGGTCGTCGGGCCGCGACCTGCGGTACATCCATTCGACGAGGGGCAGGGCCACGAAGAGCGAGACGTACATGCCGGTCGCGTAGGTCACCAGGTTGGAGGAGCCGGCCAGCGCGGTGATCGTCTCCGACGCCTCCGGCGCCCCCGCGGCGAGCGCACCCGAGCAGGCGGCCATCATCGAGCCGGAGCCGACGCCGCAGGCCATAGCGAGCGCCTCGATGCTGAACAGGCCCGCCGTCGACAGCACCGAGGCGATGATCGCGAAGATGAAGGTGCCGAACAGGGTTCCCATCACGTAGACACCGAGCACGCCGGTGCCCTCGGCGCTGCGCAGTCCGTAGCGGTCGGCGACGATGGCGATGTTCGGCTCGCGGGCGATGGAGTGGACGGCGCCGATCGACTCGCGGCCCATGCGCAGCACCCAGACCGCGAGCGGGAACGCGAGGAGGATGGTCCCGAGATTGCCGATCTCCTGGAGCACGAGGGCCGGGCCGGAGCGGATCACGAGTTCGATGCCCGGTCCGATGTCGGCGCCGAAGCGCGCGATGAACGGCATGATCGCGATGACGATCAGCGGGCTCGCGGCGGCGGCGAGCCGGGCCGGCACGATCCTGCGCATGGCGCCGATGACGTTCGGGTTCAGCAGCAGCGCGATGGCGAAGGCGAACAGCATCGGCAGCAGCAGGATCGTGCCGAATCCGATGGGGATCGCCCGCACGCCGATGACCTGGCTGACCACGCCGATCACCAGCACTGCCAGATGCAGCGGCCAGAGCCGGAGCAGACCTCGTGCGGTCTCCATGAGACCTCCTCGGAAGCGGGTCGGGTCGCGGTCCTCCCCGCGGCGGGGAGGGCGGCCCGACGGGGTGCCTCGGAGAGTAGGCGCCCGCGAGGCGTCGCGAATAGTCCCTCTCTGGTGCACAGGGTGTTGCCCGAGAGAGAACGCCGGGCGAGGCGGTCAGCGGGAGAAGTGCGCGTCCATCCAGCGCACGCCGAGCTCCACGAGCGCGGTGGCGGCGGGCGGGAGGCGGCGACCGCGTCGGACCATCAGGGCGGCGCGCACCGCGCGCAGGTGTGCGTCGTCGACGTCCCGGAGCACGATCCGGGACCCGGGCGGCGACGGGGTCAGGAACACCGGGGGCAGCAGGGAGACGGCCTGCCCTCGGGCGATGGCGCTGATCAGCACCGCCTGGGAGTCCGTCTCGAGCACCACCTCCCCGGTGACGCCGTGGACCCTCATGAACTCGTCGTGCAGCGCCCGCAGGCCGAACCCGGGGAGCATCACGGCGAACCGCTCGCCGGCCAGGTCCGAGGGCGCCAACGGCGACCCGTCGATCCCGGCGGTCGCCAGGGGATGGTCCTCGGAGCACGCCAGCCCGAGCGGCTGACGCACCTCGCGCACCGTGGTCACCTGGGCGGACGGTGCGGGGTGCAGTGCGATGGCGACGTCGGCGACGTCGGCGGAGAGCGCCGCGACCATCGCATCGGTGCCCCCGGTGCGCACCGAGAGCGAGACCTTCGGACAGGCGGCGTGGAAGGGACGCAGCACCCCGTCGTCGATGTGCTCCAGGAAGCCGAGGCCGACGGCGAGCGACACCTCCCCGACGTCTCCTGAGCGTGTCCGGAGGACCTCGTCGGCGAACTCGCTCTCCAGATCGCGCCTCTCCTGGGCATGGCGCACCACGACCCGGCCGAGCGACGTGATCCGCGCTCCGGCGACGTCCCGCTCGAAGAGGGTCCCCCCGAGGCGACGCTCCAGCGCGGCGATGCTCCGCTGGACCGCCGACGGCGCGGTGCCCAGCAGCCTCGCCGCGCCCCGCAGCGAGCCTGTCCTCGCCACGGCGAGGACGCACCGAAGCTCCCGGTCCTCGAGGACGGTGCCGGGTGCCGCCATCTCAGCCGCGCGCGAGCGCCACCGGCTGCCCGGTGCGCACGGACTCCTGCGCGGCGGCGACCACGCGCACGGTGCGCAGTCCCACCTCGCCCGTGGGCTCCGCGGCCTCCCCCGCGCGCACGGCACCGAGGAAGGCGTCCAGCAGCAGGGCGTCGAGATCCGTGCCGTAGGGCAGGAACCGGCCGGGACCGCCCACGTGCTGGGCGAAGGCGTCGATCTGCAGCTGGCCGCCGGTGCCGAGCGCCTGCAGGGTGAGTCCGCCCCAGGTCGGGGAGTCGGCCGGCTGGGACCAGGAGCAGTCGATCGTGGCGACCGGGCCCGAGGCGTAGGTCAGCGTGACCAGGCCGCCGGTCTCGGCGCCCTCCCCCGCCCGGTCCGCGTAGAGGATCCGGTTGGAGACGGCGTGGACGCTCTCGGGCTCCCCGAGCACGGAGTCGAGGATCTCGGCGATGTGCACGGTGTGGTCGACGAGGGAGCCGCCGCCGGCGAGCTCGACGTCGGTGAACCAGTCCCGTCCGGCGGGGAGCTTGCCGTTGTTCGTGCCGGTCAGCCCCACGATCTCGCCGAGGGTTCCATCGGCGATCGCGGTGCGCAGCGCCTGGACGGCGGGCGAGAAGTGCACGGGGAAGGCGGTCATCAGCACCACTCCCGCCTCACGGCAGGCCGCGACCATCTCCTCGGCGTCGGGGACCGTGGTGGCCAGCGGCTTCTCGCACAGCACGTGGACGCCGCGGCGCGCCGCCTCGAGCACGAGGTCCCGGTGGTGGGCGTTCGCGCTGGTGACGACGATCGCGTCGGGCCCCTCGGCACCGTCGCCCCAGGCCTGCCAGGCCGTGTCGTAGCTGCTGACCACGCGGACCCCGCGCACGTCCCCGTAGCCGTCGGGGTCGGCGACGACGAGATCCACGTCGGCGCGGGCCTCGAGCAGCGCCGCGTAGCCGGCGGCGTGGGTGTGCGCGCAGCTCATGAGCGCGACCCGCAGCGGGGCGAGGTCCTGACCTGGTGCGTTCAGCATGCGATGCTCCGTCCGGTGCGCAGGGAGTCGAGGGCCGCGCGGGAGACCTCCACGGCGCGGGCGCCGTCGGCGGCCTCGACCCGGAGGGGGCCGCCGACGGTGATCGCGCGCGCGAACTCCGCGATCTCGGCGGCGTAGGGGTCCTCCATGGTGGAGACGTCGGGAAGGAAGCCGTCGCCGGTCGCCTGGCGGGCGGAGGCCACCTCGTCGAAGGCGATGCCGGCGTCGGCGGCGCTGTCGTACTCCAGGCGGCCGCGGTCGCCGGCGAGGGCGAAGGTGTAGCGGAACTGCGTGCCGGGCGGACCCCAGAAGCCGCGGCAGTGGCTGAGCGCGCCGGAGCGGTGGGTGAGGACCACATGGGCGGTGCGCACGGTCGGGTCGGAGGCGGCGACGTGCTGGCGGGCGTGGACCGAGACGACGTCGCCGGCGAGCCAGAGCGCCTGGTCGATGTCGTGGATCATCTGGTCCATCACGATGCCGCCGGAGCGCTCCTCGTCGGCGTACCAGTCCCGGTCCGGGAGTGCGCCGGTGCGCTCGAAGCGCAGCACCGCGGGAGTGCCGATCGCGCCGGTTTCCAGCGCGCGCTCGGCGGCGGCGTACTGCGGGAACCAGCGCACGACGTGCGCGGGGAACAGCCGGCGGCCGACGCGCTCCGCGTGCGCGACCAGCTCGCGCGCCTCCTCGCCGGTGAGGGCGAGGGGCTTCTCGCACACGACGTCCTTCCCGGCGTCGAGCGCGGCGCGGACGATGCCGGGATGCTCGGGGGTGGGGGTGCAGACGTCCACGACGTCGACCGCCGCCAGCAGCGTCTCGAGGTCGGCGTGCACGCTCGCGCCGGACTCGGCGGCGAAGGCCTCCGCCCCCTCGTGGCTCGTGCAGTGCAGCTCGGCGCCGAGCGCCTGCCAGCCGGGCAGATGGGCCCGGGAGATCCCCCCGGTGCCGACGATGCCGACGCGCAGGGTGGCGGGAGATGACGGCGATGTCATGGTCAACCTCTCAGGCCGCATTTTCGAAAGTACCTTGCAGAAGCCTTCCCGGTGCCGCCATCAGAGTCAAGCGGAGGCGGTGCTCGTCGCGACCACGTGCACCTCGACCCCGCTGCGGCGGAAGCGCTCGACCTCGCGGTCCTCGGCCGCATCGTCGGTGACCAGGGTCCAGGGCAGCGGCATGCGGGCCCAGGAGTGGAACGGGCGGTGGCCGAGCTTCGTGGAGTCCGCGAGCACGTACGCCTCCCTGCTCTGGGCCGCCATGATCTCCTTCAGCCGGGTCTGCTCGGGACCGGCCTCGCACAGCCCGTTCTCGACGGTCACCCCGTCGGAGCTGAGGAACACCCTGTCGAAGGTCATGCGCTGCAGGGCGGCGTCGGTCACCGGACCGACGAAGGACTGGCTCGAGGGGCGCACCGCGCCGCCGGGGCTGGTCAGCTCCATGCCCTCCACGTCGCCGAGCAGTCTCAGCGCGTTCAGCCCGATGGCGGTGACGTGCAGGTCGTGACCGGTCGCGCTGCCGGCGAGAACCTTCGCCAGCTCGCCGACGGTGGAGCCGCCGTCGAGCAGCACGCGATCGCCGTCGGCGATCTGCTCACGGGCCCAGGCGGCGAGGGCGATCTTGGCGGGGTGCGACTCGATCTCGCGCTCGCGCAGGGTGGTCTCGGAGGGGCCCGTCAGCGGGATCGCACCTCCGTAGGTGCGGGCGAGCGCGCCCTCCTCGGCGAGGCGGGCGAGGTCCCGGCGGATCGTCGAGGGGGTCACGCCGTAGTGGCGGGAGAGCTCCTCCACCGAGGCCAGTCCGGCGGTCTCGGCGTGGCGGGCGATCTCGTCGCGGCGCGCCCGGGCGGGGATCGAGGTGGTCCGTCGTGCCATCGGGGTCCTTCCTGGGTGAGCGCGGTCGGGCTGTCACGAGCAGGGGCGATCCGGGAGACGGCCCCGCCCTCCTCCGACCCTACTGCGCAGGGGGCACGCCGCCCGACGGATCAAGCAGGAGGGTGATCCGGCGCGGGCCGGAGCGGCGCGGCTCAGGTCGGCTCGACCTCGAGCGCAGCGGCGTCGACACCCAGCTGCGCGGCCGAGCTGCGGAGCCCGTCCACGATCGCCGGCCCGAGCGGGACGCCGCCGGCGAGCCGCTCCCGGCGCAGGCGCAGCGCCCGCTCCCCCGGCATGCGCACCGCCCGGACCCCGGGCCGCGGCGGCGAGCTGCGGCAGGCCTGGACCAGCCAGTCGGTCTGTCGGGTGAAGGCCTCGGCGCCGGCGAAGGCCTCCGGGTCGTGGACCTGGACCGTCACCGAGGCGTTGGTGCCGTGCGGGGCGTCGGCGCGGCCGAAGCCCGCGAGCCCCTGCGTGAGCGCCTCGACGAACACGGCCAGGCCGTAGCCCTTGTGGCCCAGCTCGAGACCGCCCAGCGGGAGGATGGTGCCGCCCTCGGCGAGCACTCGCGGATCGCGGGTGGCGTCGCCCTCCCGGTCCATCAGCCACTCGTGCTCGTACTCCGCCCCGTCGGCGACCAGCTGCGCGGCGAGGTTCGCCGTGGTGGTGGAGGCGCTGATGTCCACCAGCACCGGGTCCGCGCTCGTGGGGATGCCGACGGCGATCGGGTCCGGGGTGAACACCCCGCGGAGCCCGCCGTAGGGTGCGACCTGCGCTCCCGAGGGGCTCGAGCTCGCCACCACCGCCATCATCCCGGCGTCGGTGGCGATCGGGAGGTAGGCGGCGAGGCAGGCGATGTGGTGACTGTTGCCGATCGTGAGGGTCGCGGTGCCGTAGCGCCGGGCCCGCTCCACGGCCTGCTCGAGCGCCGTGGCCGTGAGCCAGGGACCGGGCAGGCGGCGTCCGTCCCACACCGCGACGGCGCCGCGGTCCGAGAGCACCTCGGGCTCGCCGGACGGGGTCATCACCCCCTCGGCGAGGCTCCCGAGGTACCAGGGCAGCAGGGCGAGCCCGTGGGTGGGGTGACCCATGAGGTCCGCCTCGAGCAGCAGCTCCCCGGTGCGCTCGGCGAGGGGGCGGTCCAGGCCGCCGGCGACCAGCAGGCCGGCGGCCAGGCGGCGCAGCGCCTCCGCGTCGACCGCGGGGTCCGGGGCGGGCACGGGCCTCGGGGCCCCCGTCACCGGTGCCGAGCGCTCCTCCGCGTCGCTCACCGGGTCGCCATCTCCGCGGCCTGGCGCAGCGCCTCGACCATGCTGCGGGAGTCGGCGATGTTCTTCCCGGCGATGTCGAAGGCGGTGCCGTGGTCCACCGAGGTGCGGATCACCGGCAGGCCCACGGTGATGTTCACCCCCGCCTCGATGCCGAGCGCCTTGATCGGTCCGTGCCCCTGGTCGTGGTACATCGCGACGACGAGGTCGTAGTCACCGCGGGTGGCGAGGTAGAAGAGGGTGTCGGCCGGGAGCGGACCGGTCGCGTCGATGCCGGCCGCGCGCGCCGCCTCGACGCCGGGGGCGATCTTCTCGGCCTCCTCGCCGTAGCCGAACAGACCGCCCTCCCCCGCATGCGGATTGATGGCCGCGACGCCGATCCGGGGCGCGGTGACGCCCGCGCGCACGAGCGCCTCGTGGCCGCGGCGGATGGTGCGCTCGACCAGGCCGGGCTCGACGCGGGAGACCGCGTCGACCAGGCCCACGTGAGTGGTCACGTGGATGACCTTGAGCTGGGGGGTGGCGAGCATCATCGAGACCTCCTCGGCCCCGGTGAGGCTCGCGAGCAGCTCGGTGTGCCCGGGGTAGACGTGCCCGGCGGCATGCAGCGCCTCCTTGTTGAGCGGGGCGGTGCAGATCGCCTGGACGCTGCCCTCGAGGGCGAGGGCCGCGGCCCTCTCGATGAAGCGGTAGGAGCCTTCGCCGGCGCGGGGATCGAGAGCGCCGAAGGGCAGGTCCTCGGGGATCAGGTCGAGGTCGATCACGTCGACCGTGCCGGGCGACGCCTGGGCCTCGGACGGGTCGTCCACCGTGCGGATCGTGACGTCCTCGCGGCCGATGCTCGCCGCGGCGGAGCGCAGCCGGCGGGCGTCGCCGACGACGACGGGCACGCAGAGGGCCTGGACCGCGGGGTCCACGCAGGCGGCGACGGTCACCTCGGGTCCGATGCCGGCGGCGTCCCCCATGGTGACGGCGATGACGGGCTGGTTCATGCTGCTGGTCCTCTCGTGAAAGGGGTCTGGGCGCGCCGCCGGGCGGCACGCGGGTCGGCGGGCACCGCGGCACGCAGGGCGGTGCGCAGGGTCAGGAGGCTGTCGCGGCCGCCGAAGCTGCCGGGACGGGTGGCGACCAGGCGGCCGTCCCCGGCTGCGGCGAGCACGGCGCCGTGGTGGGGCTGGGACAGGGGATGGAGGCGGGCCACGCCGAGCCGGTCGAGGACCGCCCGCGCGGTCTGGCCTCCGGTCAGGACGAGGTGATGGCCCGGCACGGCCGCGGCGACGGCGTCGGCGAACTCCGCGTTGAGCTGGTCCGCGCGGTCGGGGTCGAAGGGCGCGTCGAGCACGAGCACGACGTCCGCCTCGGGTCCTGCAGGAGGGGCGAGCTCGACGCCGGGACGCCAGGACAGGACCGGGACGCCCTGGTCGGCGAGCTCGCGGACCTGGTCGCGGGCGGTGCCGGCGGCGGAGCCCACGACCACGGCCACGGGGGCGGAGCGCACCGCGGACGCGGCGCCTGTGCGGGACCCGTCCGACGGGGCTGTCGCCGGCGATCCGGCCCGCTGCAGGGAACCGGCCGCGCGGGCGAGACCGGCGGCACCGACGAGCACGACCCCGAGGGGGCTCGCCGCCCGGGCGATCGCGGTGCAGTCGGCGTCGGTGGCGGCGTCGGCGACGACCAGGCGGGTGCGGCCGACCGCCGCCGCGAGACGCTCGGGCAGCTCGTGGCCCCGCACCTCCACCAGGGCGATCGTCTCGGGGTCGAGGTGGGGGGCGAGGTCGCCGACGGCGGACGGAGGCGCGCAGGGCTCGACCGCCCACAGACCGGTCTGCGCGAGCGGGGTGCCCTGCACCAGGGGCCGACCTCCCTCGACGGTGCGGCCGAGCGCGGGCACGGCGGGGCAGAGCACCACCGGTGCCGTCTCGACGAGCGCGCCGAGCAGGGCGGCGACCGGCCCGCGCAGCAGCGAGTCGATCTTGACCACGAGCGGACCGTCTCTCCGGCGGCTGCGGGACAGGCGCGCGAGCCCGCGTCGCAGGGCGGCGGCGGCCGCCCCGGGCTCGAGCCGGCGGGCGTCGAGGTCGACGGCGAGCACCTCGGGTCCGTGCGCCGGGACGGCGTCGGCGTCGAGCAGCAGGAGCCCGGCGGCGGTCGTGGAGGTCTCGGGAAGGTCCGCGGCAGCGGCGAAGGCCTCCTGGGCCCCCGAGAGGTCATCGGCGAGGAGCGTGATCATCGGATGCTCCTCCCTGGTCTCGGCGATGCCGCCCGGAGCGGGGTGCCCGGCTTCCCGGATCGACGCCCACTGCCATTGCGCGTTTCGGGCATAGTGTAGTGCGACTGCGCACGGTGCGCATCAGGACCAGAGCTTCGCATCCGGGTGGGCCTGGTCCGGGGTGCCGTCGATCCATCCCTCCTCGAGGACCACGTGCTTGATGGCGACCCGTGAGTCGTGCGCGTACAGCACGTGGAGGCGCCCCCCGGCGTCGAGCACGGCATGGGGGTACTCCTGACGCCGGTTGCTGCGCCTGTTGCCGCGACCGCTGAAGCCGTCCCCCGGCTCCACGATGCGCCGCACCGGGAAGCTCCGCCCCTCGTCCTCGGAGACCGCGATGCTCATCCGGGTGCGCTCGTAGGGCCAGTGCACGGCGCCCTCGCGCGGGTCGTTCTCCTCGTTCGAGACCACGGCCAGGCGCCCGGAGGGCAGCCGCAGCGCGCTGAGACCCGCGTTGTTGTTGGGCAGCTCGGTCGCCACCGGCGCGCTCCAGCTCTCCCCTCCGTCCTCCGAGCGGCTGATCTGCACGGCCTCGGCGAACCGGTCCCTGAACAGAGCGACCAGACGGCCCGGTGCCAGCTCGACCGCATTGGGATGCACCCGTCCCGCGGCCTCGGGCACCTCCACCCGGCGCCAGCTCGCGCCGTCGTCCTCCGAGAGCTGCAGGACCGGCTGGTCCGAGCCGTTGAGGGTGTCATCGTCGTGGCACAGCCACTGGGCGTGGACCAGGCGCCCTCCCGCGAGCCGCTGGATCGGCTGCCGCGCGAAGGTGCCCGCCTGGTCGAAGACCGTCTCCGGCCCCTCCCAGCTCTCCCCGCCGTCCCGGGAGACCAGCCGACGGACCACCGCGGTGTGCTGGAGGTTGAAGGTCTCCTCGAGCCCGGACTGCCGGGAGGCCTGGGAGGTGTAGAGCAGCCACAGCTCGTCCTCCGCGGCGAGGAACAGCCCCGGGTTCTGATCGGAACGCTCCGGATCATGGGTGACCGCCACCCCCTCGCTCCAGCGTCCGGTGGCGGGGTCCAGGCGCGCCACCAGGATGTCGACGTCCTGGTTGCCCTCGTCGCTGCCGCCGAACCAGGCGGCGACCAGCGCACCGCTCGGGAGCACCGCGAGGCTGGGCGCGTGGTTCGAGCGGCGGGGGGTGGGGATCAGCGCCTCGAGGTGGCCGCGATGCTCGTCGCGGTGGAGTCGACCGTCGGCCGGCAGGGAGGGGAGCACCGGCAGGCGGTCGGCGGAGGTCAGCAGGTCGGTCAGCGGGTCCACGGGGATCCTCTCGGACGGGACGGACAGATGGCGGGCAGGGCGGGTCGGCAGGGGACGAGCGCCGGTCAGGAGCCGAAGGCGGTGGCGAGCATGGTGGGGATGTTCAGGGCGATCTGCACCCCGACCACGATGGCGATCACACCGAGCACGGCGAGCAGCGCCGTGGTCAGCCGGGAGTTCACCGCATAGTCCTCCATATGCTTCTTCCTGCTGGTCAGCAGCAGGATGCAGACCACGATGATCGGAAGGCTCAGCACCGTCGAGATGGCCGTGCCCACGATGTTGAGGGAGATCAGGTTCGGTGCGCCCGGCAGGGCCGCCACCAGTGGGGCCACGATGAAGACTCCCATCTGGAGCCAGCGGAAGGCGGGATTCTCCTCGTCGCGGCCGAGGAACCTCTTCCATCCGGGCACGGAGTGGTTCAGGCCGTTGACGGCGAGCTGGGAGAAGCCGCGGGACTGGGGCGGGAAGCTGGTCATCGCCGCGAGGAAGATGCACAGCCACAGCAGATAGGGGCCGGCGGGGCCCACGGCCACGGCGAGCATCTCGGACAGGTCGTTCTCGTCTGCGATGGTGAAGCCCGGGTGCTCGCGCGCGAACTCGGCGGCGACGATCCAGAACAGCAGGTTGATCAGGAGCAGCGGCGCCATGCCGGCGACGAGGTCCAGCTGCTGGAGCCTGCGGTACCGGGGGCCCACCCAGCCCTTGTCGCGCATGAACCCGGAGTAGAGGAGGTTGGGCATGTTGCCGGCGATGGTGCCGATGGTGGCCGAGGCGATGACGATCGGGGAGAAGGCGTTCTCGAGCTGGGAGGCGGGGATCTCGAAGGCGAGGCCCCGCGCGAAGCCCGCCGCGTCGAAGTGGCCGATGGAGATCAGGGCGTAGAGGAAGGCGCCGATCATCAGGACCGAGGCGATGCGGGCGAAGTACTCCAGCACCACGAACTGCTTGCGCAGCACCACGGTGGTCAGGGTCAGCCCCGCCACCACGACCGCGCACACGAACACCCCCCATGCGCCGCCCCAGCCGCCGGTGAGCTGGTTCAGCCCGATGGCCGCGGCCTTGACGAAGGTGGCCTGGGTGATGAACCCCGCGATCAGCACCACCACGGCCATCACGCCCGGGAGCACCGGGGTGATACGCGCGAAGCCGTCGAGGATCTGGGTGTCCCCGTGGCGGTTCATCAGCGTGTACTTGGCGATCGAGGAGATGATGAAGGTGCGGGCGATCAGCGAGAGCACGAGGGTCCACAGCAGGGCGTAGCCGTAGGAGGCTCCCGAGACCGAGGAGCTCACGAGGTCTCCGGTGCCGAGGAAGGTCATGGCCAGCACCAGGCCGGGGCCGATCGAGGTCACCCACCCCATGCCGGTCGGCAGCGGGACCTGCTCGGGACGCTCGGAGCGTCGGGCTCCCGCGTGGGGGGATGATGCGGTGGATGCCGTCATGGGGGCTCCTCATGCCGTGGTCGTCGTTGACACCATCGCATTGCGCGATGCGAGTAAGAGTGTGACCCTATTGCGCATATCGCGCAACCCCTTCCGTCGTCGAAAGGCCACCGTGGAGCTCCTCCTCATCGGCGTGATCGTCGCCCTCGCCGCCTGCGTCCAGGGGGCGATCGGCTTCGGGCTCGGCATGCTCGCCGCCCCGCTGATCGCGCTCATCGCCCCGGAGCTCCTCCCCGGCACCGTGCTGATGCTGGCCACGTTCCTGTCCCTCAGCGCGATGCTCCGGGAGCGGTCCCGGATCGACTGGGGGATCGTGGGGTGGGCCTCGCTCGGCCGGATCCCCGGATCGCTGCTGGGCGCGGCGGTGGTCGCGCTGCTGCCCCCGGCCGGGCTCACGCTCGGGCTCGCCGCGGCGGTGCTGCTGGGGGTGCTCGGCAGCGTGCTGGGCTGGAGCCCGCGCCGCACCACGGGGACGCTGCTGATGGCCGGGGGCGCCTCGGGCGTGCTGGGCACGGCCACCTCGATCGGCGGTCCGCCCATGGCGCTCGTGCTGCGCGGCGAGGAGCCCGCCGTGGTCCGGGCGACCATGAGCGGGTGCTTCGTGGTGGGCTGCCTGCTGTCCCTGGGGAGCCTGCTGGGGGTCGGGGCCCTCACGGGGGCGCAGCTGCGCGCGGCGGCCCTGCTGCTGCCCTTCGTGCTGCTCGGGCTGCTCGCCTCGGGCCTGGTGAACCGCAGGGTCGACGGCAGGCGCCTGTACCGCGGCGCCGTGGCCGCCTCCGTGCTGGGCTCGCTCGCCGCGGCGGGCGGCGCCGTCGTCGCACTGCTGTCCTGATCCTGCGGCCGGCGGCCCGATAGAGGGACGGCGCACGACGCCCGTCGTGGACGGTCGCCGACCGCCGACCGCCGACCGCACCCCCTATTGCGCGGAGCGGACTTCCCGTGCAGACTATTGCGCACACTACGCAGTCGGCCTGCCTCCTCCCCCGACGGATGACTCGCCCGCTCCCCTCCCCCCACCCTCCCGAGAAGAGTCGACGATGACTGACACGTCCCAGGCCGCAGGCCTTCCCGCCACCGCCTCGGAGGTGGACGATCCCTACGCGCTCCGTCCGGAGCTGACGCAGCCGGCACCGCGGACCCTCGCCCAGCGCGTCCGCTTCCTGGGCCCGGGCATGCTCATGTCCGCCGCGGTGGTCGGCTCCGGCGAGCTGATCACGACCACCACCATGGGCGCCGCCGCGGGGTTCGCCCTGCTCTGGCTGATCATCCTGTCCACGGGGGCGAAGGTCTTCATCCAGGCCGAGCTCGCCAAGCACACCATCCTCTCCGGGCGTCCCGCCCTGCAGGCCTTCGCCGACGTCCCCCCGCGAATCGGGCGCGCCGGCTGGATCAACCTGCTCTGGATCGGCATGGACCTGGCCAAGATGCTGCAGCGCGGAGGGATCATCGGCGGCACCGTCTCGGCACTGTCGATCCTCTGGCCGATCCTCGGCGAGCCGCTGTCCGGTCCGTCCCTGGTGCTCTGGACCGTCATCTCCCTGGTGCTCGTGATCGGGGTGAACGTGCTGAATCGGTACGTGATCCTCGAGCGCACCGCCTTCGCCCTCGTGGTGACCTTCACCCTGTTCACGGTGATCCTGGCCCTCTCGCTGCCGGCCACCTCCTTCGGCTACGACCTCGGGGACCTCGCCTCCGGCTTCACCTTCGGCATCCCGGCCGGCGCCGCCGGCATCGCGATCGCGGTGTTCGGCCTGACCGGCGTCGGCGCCGACGAGATGACCACCTACACCTACTGGACCATGGAGAAGGGCTACGCCCGCTGGACCGGCCCCGACGACGGCACCGCGGAATGGACCGCACGCGCCCACGGCTGGATCCGGGTCATGCACCTGGACCTGTTCGTGGCCTGGATCATCACCACCCTGTGCACCATCAGCTTCTACATCATGGGCGCGGCCGTGCTGCACCCGCAGAACCTCCACCCGGAGGGCAACGACGTCATCACCACCCTCTCCCACATGTACGTCGACACCCTCGGCCCGTGGGCCGAGGTGGCCTTCCTGATCGGCGCGGTGACGGTGCTGGGCTCGACCTTCCTCGCCTCCACCGCCTCGGTGCCGCGCCTGTGGGCGAACAACCTCGCGGTGCTCGGCGCGTACGACTGGCAGGACGTGGCGCTGCGCCGCCGGCTGATCCGGATCTTCACCGTCGTCATGCCCTGCATCTGGGCAGCCACCTTCCTGGGCCTGAAGGCCCCGCTGCTGATGGTGATGATCGGCGGCTTCGGCGGTGCCCTGTTCCTGTTCGCCGTGGTGATCGCGGTGTGGTTCCTGCGACGGCGTGCCGGTGGGCCGAGCTTCCGCTCACCGCTGTCCACCACGCTGCTGCTGATCTCGACCCTCGCGGTGCTGTTCGTCGGCGTCATCACGCTGCTCGAGCAGTTCGGCATCGAGTTCTGAGCACCTCGCTCCCGTCCTCTCCCCCGTCAGGAAGGCTGATCCCGTGTCCGAGATCCTCGTCCTCTCCCAGAGCTTCGGCCGCTGGTCGCCCGAGCCCGCCCGCCTCCTCGAGGAGGGTGGCCTCGCGGCGCGCCGCGTCCCCGCCGGCCCGCCGCTGACCTCCGCCCAGGTGCGCGAGCATCTCCGCGAGTCCGTCGGTCTCGGGACGAGCCCCGGGGACGGACCGGTGCAGGGCCTCGTGGTGGGCCTCGACGAGATCGACGCCGCGGTGGTCGAGACCGCTGCCGGGGCAGGGGTGCAGGTGCTCGCCAAGCACGGCGTGGGCGTCGACAACATCGACGTCGCCGCCGCGGCGGCCGCCGGCATCCCCGTGGTCAACGCGCCCGCGATGAACGCCGGGGCGGTCGCCGACCTCGTGCTGGGGCTCGTCCTCGGACTGCTCCGCCGCATCCCCGAGGCGCAGGACGGCCTGCGCGGCGGGCAGTGGCCGGTGCTCGCGGGCCCGGAGCTCGGCGAGCTCACCGTCGGCATCGCCGGGTACGGACGGATCGGCCGCGCCGTCGCCCGGCGCGTGGCCGGGTTCGATGCCCCGATCGCCGCCTTCGACCCGTTCCTCCCCGAGGACGCCTTCGGCACCGCCCGCCGGGCCGTCGATCTCGAGGAGCTGCTGGCCACCAGTGACCTGGTGACCCTGCACCTGCCCGGCGGACAGGACCGACCCGTCCTCGATGCGTCGGCGCTCGCGACCATGCGCCGGGGCTCCTATCTGGTCAACGCCGCCCGCGGAGACCTCGTGGACGAGCACGCGGTCGCCGCGGCGCTCCATGACGGGCACCTGGCCGGCTACGCAGCGGATGCCTTCCACGACGAGCCGCCCCGCGACTCCCCCGTGCTCACCGCACCGAACACCCTGCTCACCCCGCACATGGGCGCCTTCAGCCACGCCGCGAACCGCGCGATGGGCACCAGTCTCGCCCGCAGCATCCTCGATGCCCTCGCCGGGCGCGAGCTCGAGCACGCCGTCCACCCCACCGCCTGAGGAGGCCGCATGACCACATCCGCTCCGACCACCGCCGTGATCCCCGGTCTCGCCCATCCCGTCTCCCGGGCGGTGCTGGGCACCATGACCTTCGGGGACACCGTGGACCGCGACACCTCGAGGCAGATGATCGACGCGGCCCTCGACGGCGGGATCACCCTCGTCGACACGGCCAACGGGTACGCCGGAGGGGAGACCGAGAGGATCCTCGGCGAGGTGCTCCCGCCCGAGGACGGGATCTCCCTCGCGACCAAGGCGGGCATGCCGCATCCGGACGCCGGAGACCATGCGCCGCTCTCGGCCGACGGGCTGCGGCTCAGCCTCGCCGGGAGCCTGCGGCGCCTGCGTCGTGAGCGGGTGGAGCTGTTCTACCTCCACCAGCCCGACCGTTCGACGCCGATCGAGGAGACCCTCACGCAGCTCGCGGCCTTCCTCGAGGAGGGCCGGATCCTGGCCTGGGGGGTCTCCAACTTCGCGGCCTGGCAGATCGCGGACCTCGACGCGGCCGCGCAGCGCGTGGGCCTGCCCCGACCGGTCGTCGCCCAGCAGCTGTACAACCTCGTCGCTCGCCGCCTGGAGACCGAGTACGCGGAGTTCGCGCAGGTCCATGGGCTGCACACCATGGTCTACAACCCGCTCGGCGGAGGGCTGCTCACCGGACGGCACTCCTTCGCGGACACGGCGGGGACCGGCCGCTTCGGCGACTCGCGACTGGCGGGCATGTACCGGGAGCGCTACTGGAACGAGTCGCTGTTCGCCGCGATCGGGCGGCTCACCGCGATCGCCCAGGGCGCGGGGCTCCCGCTCACCGAGCTCGCGCTGCGCTGGCTCGTCTCGCAGGAGACCGCCGACTCGGTGCTGCTGGGAGGATCGAAGGTGTCGCACCTGCGGGCGAACCTCGACGCCCTGGCGGCCGGGCCGCTCGACGAGGACGTCCTCGCCGCGATCGCCGAGGTCGGCACCGAGCTGTCCGGTCCCATGCCCGCCTACCACCGCTGAGCGCGGACCCGGTCCGCGCGACGCAGCACCCACCGACGAGACACCGACGAGAAGAGGAACCATGTCCCCCACCGCGCACCCCGCCGCCGACGTCATCCGCCGGGCGAAGGCCGGCGAGACCCTGATCGGCTACTGGTCCGTGCTCGACAGCCCGATCTCCACCGAGCGCGTGGCCCTCACCGGCTACGACTACGTCGCCGTGGACGGCCAGCACGGCCTGCTCGGCTACTCCGGGATCCTGTCGAACCTCATGGCGATCGACGCCGCCCACGGGCCCGCGGGCCTGGTGCGCGTCGAGGCGAACGATCCCGCCGTGATCGGCCAGGCCCTCGACGCCGGTGCGCGCGGCGTGATCGTGCCGCTGGTGAACTCCGCCGACGACGCCCGCCGCGCGGTCCGCGCCGCCCGCTACCCCGGAGCCGGCCAGCGCTCCTACGGCCCCATGCGCTCGGGCCTCCGCGTGGGCCCCGTCCCCGCCGAGGCCGACGACTCCGTGCTGCTGCTCGTCATGATCGAGACCCCCGAGGGACTCGAGAACGTCGAGGAGATCTGCGCGGTCGAGGGGGTGGACGGCGTCTACGTCGGCCCGTCGGACCTCATGCTCGCCGTCGGCGGGCGCTTCCCCGGCGACCCCGAGCGGAAGGACGTCTTCGATGCGGCGATCGACCGCGTGCTCGCCGCCGCCACCGGCGCCGGCGTGATCCCCGGAGTCCACACGCCCGACGGCCGGACCGCCGCGCTGCGTCGCGAGCAGGGCTTCCGCGTGATCACGATCGCCTCCGACCTCACGCACCTCGAGCAGGCGGCCCGCGCGCATCTCGAGGCCGCCCGCGCCTGAGCCGACGGGCCCGCGGGGAGGGGGCGCCGCGACCGCGCACCCTCCCTCGCGGGCCCGCCCGTCGAGGGGCGTCCGGTCAGAGGATCCCGCCGAGCAGGCCGCCGACGAGGCCGAGGATCGCGTCGAGAAGTCCGGTGATGAGCTCCATGATGGGTCCTTTCGGAAACGGGGCGGAGCGGTTCCGCCCTCGCCACCACCCTTCCGCGCAGGCAGGGCCCGGCTCCAGGACGGGCGCGCATGTTACCGATCTGTCACCTGCGGTCCGGGCTCCGGTCGCGGCGTGACGGGAGGGGCGGGATCGTCGAGCGGGGCGAGGGTGCTCTCGCGCTGCACGAGCCGGAACGGCGCCTCGACCACCCGCGGCGGCCCGTCGTACCCGCCGATCCGCTCGATCAGCAGGTCGAGCACGGTCGCGGTGAGCGTGGGCCGGTCGGGGTCGACCGTGGTCAGCGGCGGCGTCGTGAGGGAAGTGTCGTGGATGGCGTCGTGCCCGATCACGGAGATCCGGCCGGGCACGTCGATCCCCGCGGCGCGCAGGCCGAGCAGCACCCCGCGGGCGAGGTCGTCGTTGCCGCACACGATCCCGTCGACCTCGGGACGGGCCGACAGCAGCGTCCGCACCGCGCCGAGCCCGCCCTCCTGGCTCCAGGACTCGACCTCCTGGACCACCGGGGCGATCCCGCCGGCCTCCTCGAGCGCGAGACGGTACCCCTGCACGCGCAGCCGGCTCGTGGAGTGGGCCTGCTGGGCGGCCGGGTCCCCGAGGGCGCCGAGATAGGCAGGGTGACGACGACCCGCGGCGAGCAGGTGCGCGGTCGCGTCGTGCGCGGCGGCGACGTTGTCGGTGCGCACGTAGTCGCTGCCCAGCGGCAGTGCGCTCTCCTCGACGTGCTCGCCGATGAACACGGTGGGCTGGATGGTGCGTCCGAGCGCGGAGAGGGCGTCCTCCCCGATCAGCAGCGGGTTGAACACCACGCCGTCGCCGAGCACGCGCGTGAAGCCCGCCAGGACGCTGTGCTCCTCCTCCCGGCCGGCGGCGGTGGAGTGCAGCATGATGCTGCGGCGGCGCCGCTGGGCCTCGTCCGCGAAGGCCTGGGCGAGCTCGGAGAAGTAGGTGCTGGCCAGGGAGGGGATCGCGAGGGTGATGAGGCCGCTGGTGCCGGTGCGCATCTGCTGCGCGCTGACCTGGGGGCGGTAGTTCAGCTCGCGGATCGCCTGTTGGACCCGCTCGCGGGTGCGGGCGCCGACGTTGGGCCGGTCGTTGACGACGTTCGAGACCGTCTTGATCGATACGCCGAGCTGCTCGGCGATGTCGCGCATGGTGGCGTTGCGCCGCCGGAGCGGCTCCGGGCGGCCCGGGGGCACGGCCCCGTCGCCTCCGCTCATCGGCCCGCCTGCGCAGCGCGAGCGGGAACGGGGGCCTCGGCGGGAGCGGGGACGCGCGACGGGGCGAGAGCCCGCTCGAGCCGGAGCTGCCAGGCACGGGTGAGGACGTGGGTGGTCACGGCCACCAGGATCCCACCTCCCAGCAGCAGGCCGAGCGGCTGGATCACGGCCGACGCCGCCGCGGTCGCCAGGAGCGTGATCGTCCAGGACGTCGTCGCGACCGGCAGGAGCACGGGACCGGCGAGCGCACCGCGCCAGATCAGCGGGGCGGGCGCCTCGGGGCGCAGCACGCGCAGGGCCACGGCGTGGGCGGCACCGAGCGTCGCGAGGACCCCCAGGAGCGCTGCGAGCGGCAGGCCGACGGGCACGAACGGTGCGGGCAGCGCCCCCGCGACCCCGAGCACGAGGTTCGTCCCGGCGGCGAGCGCGATCAGCACGAACGGTCCCGCGGCGAGGTTCGCGGCCACCGCCTCCGCGCGCAGCCGGACCAGGACGCGTCGAGCCCGTGCCGCGGGCCCGTCGTCGGCCCCTTCCCGCAGCTCCGCGACGAGCACGACGGTCGCGGGCGCGAGCCCGCCGACCACGGCCCCGGCGAGCACGATCACGACCCAGGCGAGGTGCAGCACGAGCAGCCGCGGCACCCAGGCCAGCACCGCCATCACGCTCGACATGACCTCACCCCTTGTTCCCGGTCAGGGCGATGGACTCGATGATCTGGCGCTGGAAGACCAGGAACACGGCCAGCACCGGCACCAGCGAGACGATCGAGGCGGCCATGATCAGCGGGAAGTCCGTCTGCACGGCGTAGGTGGCGTTGAAGTTCGCGATCACCAGCTGCAGGGTGTGCACGTTCTCCGAGTTCAGGTAGATGATCGGGCCCAGGTAGTCGTTCCAGGTGCCCATGAACCACAGGATCACCTGCGCGGCGATCGCGGGCCGGATCAGCGGCAGCACGATGCGTCCGAAGATCTGCGGGTGCGAGGCGCCGTCGATCACGGCGGCCTCGATGAGGGAGTCCGGCACGCTCATCAGGTACTGCCGCAGGAAGAACACCATCATCAGGTTCCCGAAGAGGCCTGGCACGATGAGCGGCAGCAGCGTGTCCACCCAGCCGATCCGCGAGAACAGCATGAAGGTGGGGATCATGAGCGCGGGGAAGGGGATCATGATCCCGGCCAGCAGCCCCAGGAAGATCGCGTTCCTGCCGGGGATCTTCATCTTCGAGAAGCCGTAGGCGGCGAAGCACGAGGTCACGGTGCCCACGGTGATCACGGTGAGGGACACGATCGCGGAGTTGCGGATGCCGGTGAGGATCGGCCCGGCCTCCCAGATGCGCAGGTAGTTCTCCCACACGATCGGGTCGGGGAGCCACTGCGGCGGCAGGATGAACACGTTCTCCTGCGTCTTGAGCGAGGTCGAGAGCATCCACGCCAGCGGCAGCAGCATGGTGACGGCGCCCAGGCACAGGGCGAGGAAGACGAGGACGTCGGCCGGGCTCCGGAAGCGGCGCTCGCTCCTGCGGCGCCTGCGGCGGACGGCATCGGGCTGCACCCCGGAGGTCTGCAGCGGGGCGGTGGGGACGGCACTGGTGGCAGCCATGGTCGGGCCTCCTCATTCCACCGTGAAGACGTTGCGTGAGTTCAGGTAGAACTGGACCGCGGTGACCGCGAAGATCATCAGCCCCAGCACGAGGCTCATGGCGGTGGCGTAGCCCAGCTTGAGATTCTGGAAGCCCTGCTGCCAGATGTACCAGACGATGGTGGCGGAGCCGAACTCGGGTCCGCCCGTCGGCGTCATGATGTTGATCTCCGCGAACATCTGCGCGCCGCCGATGATCCCGGTGACGACCAGGAAGAACGTCACCGGCGACAGCATCGGGACGGTGACGTGCAGGAAGCGGCGCCAGGCGCCGGCGCCGTCCAGCATCGCCGCCTCGAGCAGGGTCCGCGGCACGGACTGCAGCGCGGCGAGGTACAGCAGGGTGGAGAACCCGATGCCCTTCCACACACCCATGATGATCAGGGCGGGCTTGACCCACATCTTCTCCGCCAGCCAGTTCGGCCCTTCGATCCCGACCATCGACAGCATCTGGTTGACCAGGCCGAAGTCGCCGTTCAGCGCCCACTGCCACAGGATCGAGATCGCGGCCACGGAGGACACCCCGGGCAGGTAGTAGATGACGCGGAAGGCACCGCGGGCGGGGATCCGACGGTTCAGCGCGAGCGCCAGGGCCAGGGAGATCGCGAGCCCGATGGGGATGCCGAGCATCATGAACGCGGTGTTCCACAGCGACTGCCAGAACTGGGCGTCCCCGGCCATGGTGCGGAAGTTCGTCAGCCCCGAGAACAGCGGCGCGGACAGCCCGTTCCAGTGCGTGAACGAGGCGTAGAAGGAGAAGATCAGCGGCGCCAGCGCGAACAGGGCGAAGCCGATCACCGGCGGGGCGATGAAGATCCGGCCCCAGATCCGCTCCGTGCGGTGCAGGGGTCCGCGCCCGGGGCGGTGGCGCGGCGGGCGCCCTCGACCTGCTGCTCCTGCTGCCGCCGCCTCGGGCACGGCCGGCGGGGCCGTCGCGGCGGGGACGCTGCTCATGAGTTCGCCTCCTGGTCGATGCGGAACTGCTCGTGCCCGGCGTCGAGGAAGCCCTGCATGACGGGCTGGGTCGCGGCGAGGTACTCGGCGACGTCGCGCCGGCCCTCGAGCACGGGCTGGAGGTCGGTGTGGAAGGCGTTGAGCCATTCCGGGGTGTAGGTGAGCATGTCCGGCACGAACCGCCCGTAGTCCTCGACGATGTCGATGTACTCCTGCTTGTTCTGCGGCTCGACGGAGGTGTCCTGCACCCATTCGGCGGCGTGGGTGCGGGTGTTGGGGATGGTCTGGCCCTCGCCGACGATGATCGCCTGGGCGTCGGGGTCGCAGGCCAGGAACATCGCCAGCTCCGCCGCCCGGTCCGGCGTCGCGCTGCTGGCGGAGACGCCGATCCCCAGCGAGCCGATGAAGGTGGCGGGGGTGCCGGTGGAGCCGGCGGGATAGGGGCACAGGTCGAACTCGAAGTCGAGGGTGCGGTAGAGGGTCAGGTCCCAGGGGGCGACGGGGAAGAAGCCGATCTGGCCGCGCAGCCAGCGCTGGTAGCCGTCCAGCCCCTCGGTGTCGTTGATGGACGGGGTGACCCCGTGGACCTCGCGCAGGTCCACCACGTACTGCAGCGCCTCGATGAACTCGGGGGTGTCCACGGTGACGGTGCGGAGGTCCTCGTCGAGCCAGTCCGCGCCGTTGGACCACAGGTAGGAGTGGATCTCCGCGCCGATGTTCACGGAGGTGCCCCAGGTGTCGGTCGTGCCCGTGCCCGCCCGGTCCCCGGTGAGCCGGGCGCAGCGGTCCAGGAACTCGTCCCAGTCCAGGGGGACGTCGGGGTCGGGCGGTTCGACGCCCCTCTCCTCGAAGAGGGTCTTGTTGTACCCGAAGGAGAAGGGGCCGAGGTCCTTCGGCATGCCGTAGATCGGGCCCTGGCCGCGCTGGTCGCCGTCGAAGCGGTAGAGGTCCACCCCGGCCTGCCAGATGTCGTCCACCGGCAGCTCGGTGGCCTCGACGTAGGGGGTGATGTCGGCGAGCACGCCGTTGGTCATGTAGGCCGTGGCCATGCTGGCGTCGAAGTAGAACACGTCCGGGGTGCGCCCGCCGAGGATGGCGGTCTGGAGCTTGGTCGCGTACTGATCGGCGCTGGTGGAGATGATGTCCACGGAGATCCCCTCGCGCTCCTGGAACAGCTCCACCGCCCGGGAGAAGACGTCGCGCTCCTCGGTGGAGCCGCGGAACATGAAGGTCAGGGTGTTCGGGTCCCCCGACTGGAGGTTGCCGCAGCCGGTCGCGGCGCCGGCCGTCGCGGCGGCACCGGCGGCCGCGGCCGCGCCGGTGAGGAAGCGTCGTCGTCTCATCGTGGTCCGATCTGTCTCGTCGTCGAGAGCTCCGGGGCCGACGGCCGGCCGGGATGCTGCGCCCGTCGGCCCCCTCGGCCGAACGGGTTCCTGCGCCCGTCGGCCTCCGTCGTCCGCCGGGTGCTGCGCCGGGGCCCCCATCGGCCGACCGACCCCTCGTCGCACGGATTCGCTGTGAGGTGTGGCACAAGGTACATCGTTGAACTAGAGTCGGCAAGCACCACCCCGCGGACCACCCGACCGCTGCCCGGCAGCACCGCCCGGCAGCCTCCCCGTCACCGTCCCCGCGGGCCAAGGAGTCACCGATGACCCTCCGAGCCGCTCTCTCCGTGCACCCCGACCACCGCGTCGGCCCCGTGCGTCGGCGCACCTTCGGCAGCTTCGTCGAGCACATGGCGCGCTGCGTGTACACCGGCCTGTTCGAGCCGGACCATCCCGCCGCCGACGCCGACGGGTTCCGCACCGACGTGCTGGAGCTGACCCGGGAGCTCGGCGTGACGATGGTGCGCTACCCGGGCGGGAACTTCGTCTCCGACCACCGCTGGGAGGACGGGGTGGGTCCCGTCGAGGAGCGTCCGCGTCGGCACGACCGGGCCTGGCACTCCACCGAGACCAACGCCTTCGGGCTCGGCGAGTTCGTCGCCTGGGCCGAACGGGCGGGGGTCGAGCCGATGCAGGCGATCAACCTCGGCACACGCGGCGTGCAGGAGGCGCTGGACCTGCTCGAGTACGCCAACGCCCCCGCCGGCACCGAGCTCTCCGACCGGCGCGTCGAGCACGGCCGGTCCGAGCCCTACGGGATCCGGCTGTGGTGCCTGGGCAACGAGATGGACGGGCCCTGGCAGATCGGCCACAAGCCGGCGGGGGCGTACGGGCAGCTCGCGGCGGAGACGGCGCGGGCGATGCGCCGTGAGGACCCGGACCTCGAGCTCGTCGCCTGCGGGTCGTCGTTCCCCTCGATGCCGACCTTCGGGGCCTGGGAGCAGGCCGTGCTCGAGGCCTGCTACGACGAGGTCGACATGATCTCCGCCCACATCTACTACCGCGAGGAGGACGGCGACCAGGCCTCCTATCTCGCCGTCGCCGACGACCTGGACGCCTATGTCGACGCAGTGGTCGCGACGATGGACCACGTGCGCACCCTGCGCCGCTCCTCGAAGCGACTCATGATCAGCCTCGACGAATGGAACGTCACCACGAACGGGCACGGCGATCCCGGCGCCGAGCCGAGCGGGGACGACTGGCCCGTCGCGCCCCGCTTCGCCGAGTCGACCTACAGCGCGCAGGACGCGGTGGTGGTGGGCTCGCTGCTGATCTCGCTGCTGCGCCACACCGATCGCGTCGCCGCCGCCGCGCAGGCGCAGCTGGTCAACGTGCTCGGGCCGATCCGCACCTCCCCGCAGGGACCGGCCTGGCGCCAGACGATCTTCCACCCTTTCGCGCTGACCTCCCGTCACGCGAGCGGACAGGTGCTGCGCGCCGCGATCGACTCCCCGACCGTCCCGAACGCCCGCTTCGGCGAGAGCTCCGCGCTCGACGGAGTGTGCACGTGGGACGAGGACAGCGGCGAGCTCACGGTCTTCGCCGTCAACCGCTCCACGACCGAGGAGCTGGAGCTCTCCGTGCCGCTGACCTCCTTCACCGCACGGGCCGACGAGGAGCCGCTGCAGGTCGAGCTGGTCGACGCGGTCCTCCTCCACGAGGAGGACCCCTACGCCGTCAACACCGCCGAGGACCCGGACCGGGTGCTCCCCGGGCCGCTCGAGGGCGTCCGCCTCACCGCCCACGAGGCGAGGGCCTCGCTCCCGCCGATCAGCTGGGCGATGCTCCGCCTGCGCCTCGCCGGCTGAGCGCCTGCCCCCGGATCCCGTCCTGTTCCGTCCCGTCCGACCCCCTTCCGAGAAAGCGCTGGCATCCCATGCGACGTCGCACCCTCACCACCGCCCTGACCGCCGCCCTCACCGCCGCGGCCGTCGCTCCCGCCCACGCGGGCTCCTCGGACCCTGCCGACCCCGGCAGCGGCCTCCCCGCCCCGGGCCGCGGCGGGACGGGCCGCCAGGAGGACCGCCCGCCCCGTCTGCTCCTGGACGGGACCGGCCTCTACCCCCGGGCGATCCGTCTCGCGCACCAGGGCGCGGCCGACGACCGTCTGCTCGCCTCGGTGGTCAGCTTCGACGGCTCCTCCGGGTTCGGCGCGATCTTCGAGTCGACCGACGGCGGCGAGACCTTCGCCCAGGTCGGCACCGTCTCCGACGAGGCCACCACGGCCGGGGAAGGGCTGTGCTGCGCGACCCTGTACGAGCTGCCGCGGGACGTCGGCGAGCTCCCCGAGGGCACCCTGCTGTGGAGCGCCTCCGTCGGCGCCGATGCGCCCGAGCGGCGCATGTCCACCCGGATCTGGGCGAGCACGGACCTCGGGCGCAGCTGGGACAGGATCGCGATCACCCATGTCGCGCACAACGACGGCGGGCTGTGGGAGCCGGAGTTCGCGGTCGCCGACGACGGCACCCTGGTGCTGTGGTTCTGCGACGAGACCGACGGCGGGAACCACTCGCAGAAGATCATCCAGCAGACCTCCGCGGACGGCCTGACCTGGACGGGCCCGGTCCCCGTGATCGAGCTGGAGGATCCCGACGCACGTCCGGGCATGCCGAACGTGCGCCGGCTGCGGGACGGGCGCTGGGCGATGACCTATGAGGTCTGCGGGCCCACCGACTTCTGCCGCTGCTACGTCCGCACCAGCGATGATCCGCGGGACTGGGGGTCCCCCACCGCCCGCGACGCCGTGATCCGGGCGACCGACGGCACCGAGCCGCGCCACACCCCGACGCTCACCGTGGACGCCGACGGGTCGCTGCTGCTCGGTGCGCAGATGCACTACCGGGAGGACGGCGAGCTCTCGGAGCACAACGGTCAGGTGGTCCTGCGCGCGACGAGCTCGCGCCTGGACGGACGGGCCCGCTGGCACGTCGAGCCGGCTCCGGTCCCGGTCGAGGACCCGTGGAACAACTACTGCCCCAACTACTCCCCGACCCTCGTCCGCACCGGGACCGGGCACCTGCTGGAGATCACCTCGGCCCCCACGGAGGACGGGGTGTGCCGGCCCTGGTACGGCTCGCTCGGCTGAGTCTCACGGGCACGACGCGGACCCCACGCGCCCCGGGCGGGCGCCTCCCTCGGCACGCTCCCCTCATCGCCCCCGCTCAGAACAGCCCGCTCAGAGCAGCCCGCGCACCCTCGAGACGATCGCGCTCGTGCTGACCCCGTAGCGGTCGGCGAGGGTCGGCAGCGCGCCGGCGTCGAGGAACGCGTCGGGCAGCGCGATCGGGTGGATCCGCTCCCCCAGCCCATGGGCGGCGACGGTGCGGGCGACGATGTCGAACAGGCCGCCGACCACCGAGTGGTTCTCGGCGGTGAGCACGAGGCGGCCCATGCCGAGCTGGGCCAGCAGCGCCTCCTCGTCGAAGGGCTTGAGGGTGGGGCTGTGCAGCACCGCGACCGAGGTGCCGTCGGCCTCGAGCTCCTTCGCCGCCTCGAGCACCCGCTCGGTCATGAGCCCCGAGGAGACGATCAGGACGTCCGCGCCGTCGCGCAGCAGCTTCGCCGTCCCGAGCTCGAAGGTGTAGCCGTACTCGTCGAGCACGGCGGGCACCTTCCCACGCAGCAGGCGCAGGTAGGTGGGGCCCTCGGCGGCGGCGAGCTGCGGGACGGCCTGCTGGATGTCGACCGCGTCGCAGGGATCGACGATCGTCAGGTTCGGCATGCCGCGCAGGATCGAGATGTCCTCGGTGGCCTGGTGCGAGGGGCCGTAGCCGGTGGTCAGGCCCGGCAGGGCGCACACCATGTTGACGTTGAGGTTCGCCTCGGCGATGTCGAGCATCAGGAAGTCGTAGGCGCGGCGGGTGGCGAAGACGGAGTAGGTCGAGGCGAAGGGGACGAAGCCCTCCATCGCCAGTCCGGTCGCGGCGCCGAGCAGCGCCTGCTCGGCCATGCCGATCTGGTAGAACCGCTCGGGCATCGCATCGCGCAGGAGGTGCAGGTCGGTGTACTTCGCGAGGTCGGCGGACAGGCCGACGACGCGCTCGTCGGCGCGGGCCAGCTCCAGCAGGGCCTGGCCGAGCGGCGCGGCGACGGCGCGCTGGCCCTCCTTCGCGAGGTCGACGCTCATGGCGCCGGAGCGCAGGGCGGGGGTGGGGGTGTTCATCGTGCGTCCTCCTCCAGCAGCGCCCGGTGGCTCTGCTCCAGCGTGCGGTGGGCCTCCGCCCACTCCTCCTCGGCGACCCGCATGAAGTGCAGCTTCTCCCTCGCCTCGAGGAAGTCGACGCCCTTGCCGAGGGTGGTGTCGACGACCAGCACGCGGGGACGGGGCTCCTCGCTCTCGCGCAGCTCCGTGAGGTGCTGGACGAGGGCGGGCAGGTCGTGGCCGGAGCAGCGGCGGGCGAGCCAGCCGAAGGCCTCGAACTTGTCGGTGACCGGCTCCATCGAGAGCATGTGGGTGGACTTCCCGTCGGCCTGCTGATCGTTGAAGTCCACGATCGCGAGGAGGTTGTCGAGGCCGTGGTGGGCGGCGACCGCGGCGGCCTCCCAGGTCGAGCCCTCGCCGAGCTCCCCGTCGGAGAGCAGGTTGCACACGACGCGGTCCGAGCCCTTGCGCTTCAGGCCCATGGCGACGCCGTTCGCGATCCCGAGGCCGTGGCCGAGGGAGCCGCCGGAGATCTCGACGCCCGGGGTGTAGGTGCGCATCGAGGACATCGGCAGGCGCGAGCCGTCGGCCGCGTAGGTGCGCAGCTCCTCCTCGGGCAGGAACTTCGCCTCGACCAGCGCCGCGTACAGGGCGAGGGCGTAGTGGCCGATCGAGAGCTGGAAGCGGTCGCGGCCCTCGGCCTCGGGGTCCTGCGGGTCCAGGCGCAGCTGGTCGGTGAACAGCACCGCGAGCACGTCGGCGATGTCGAGGGCCTGGCCGATGTAGCCCTGCCCCTGCACCTCGGCCTGGACGAGGGAGTACTGGCGGATGCGGAAGGCCGCTTCGCGCAGGCGGCGCAGCCGCTCGGGGTCGAGTCGGGACGGCGTCGGCGCCGTGGAGGCCGTGGGGGCGGTCATTCTTCTCCTCGGGTGGGGTTCTGGGAGCGCGGGCCGGGACCGCGCGAGATGCGGCGCCAGCGGTCGAAGTGCTCGGCCATCGCAGCGGCGACGGCCTCGCGGCGGCGGGAGCGCAGGGCGCGGGTGATCTCGAAGTGCACCTCGTCGCTCGAGAACATCTCGGGGATCTCCCCGCCGTTGGCGGCGATCTCCTTGCTGATCACGACGCGTCGACGCTCGAGCAGCAGGTCGTGCAGGGCGCGGTTCATGCCCCCGGCGACGTAGTTCATGATCGGGTTGCCGAGGATCGAGAAGAGCGCGAGGTGGAAGGCGTGATCGGCTTCGAGGCCGCCGACGAAGTCGCGGCTCGCCGAGGCGTCGACCATCGCGTAGACGAGGTCCTCGAGCTCGTGGATCTGCTCGTCGGTGACCCGCTCGACCATCCGCGGCGCGATCGCGACCTCGAGCATCTCCCGCGCCTCGGCGAGCTGGGAGCCGGTGACCATGCCGGCGCGGAGCATCAGCTCGAAGACGTTGCCGCTGCCGCCGTCGAAGGTGGGGGTGACCAGGACGTTCCCGCTCCCCTGGACCTTCCTCAGCATGCCGAGCATCTGCAGACCCGAGAGGCGCTCGCGCACCCGGGCCCGGGACGCGCCGGTCGCCTCGGCCAGGCGCCGCTCGGTGGGGATCCGGAGGCCGCCCTCGACCTCGACGCCCTCGGCGACGAGCGTGTCGAGGAAGGCGAGGGTCTCCTCGTCCATCGGGCCTCCTTCGGTCGGCGGGGCGTCGGCGGCGTCCGTGCGGCCGACGGGGTCTGCACGTCTCCGGGGCCGGCGGGCCCCGGTGCGGGGATGATGCAAGCACGCACCTCCTGGTCGGGCAATCCGCTGCGCCGGTCGGCACGGGCGGAGTGCGGGATCGGTGCAGGTCAGCGGCCACGCCGCACCCTCCACGACTGGTCGACCAATTCTCCCCCGTCGGGCGGCCGACGGGCGGGGCCTCCGCGCGCCGAGACGGTGGTCCGACCAATTGCGGGAGGCCGTCCCCGCTCTGAGCAGGGACGTCGTCCGGAATGCGGGAGCGCGCGAGCCGTCCCGAGTTGTCGGACCACCGGGGCGCCCATAGGTTTCCCGTCGATCCATTCGGGGCCCGAGCGGCCCGCCCACACCGCCGTGAGGGGAGTGCACAGATGCACATGCAGCACACCGGCCCGCAGGCCACCAGGACCGCCGTCGTCACCGGGGGTGCCGGACCGCGCTCCATCGGCCGCGCCACCGCGACCCGCTACGCCCGCGAGGGCTGGGCCGTGGCGATCCTCGACCTCGACGGGGAGGGTGCCCGCATCCTCGCCGGCGAGCTCACCGCCGAGTTCGGCGTCCCCGCCGCCGGCCACGCCCTCGACGTCACCGACTCCGCCGCCGTCACCGCGGTCGCCGCGCAGATCGCGGCCTCGGACCTCCCGCCCGTCGGGGCGCTGGCCAACATCGCCGGGATCCCCTCCCCCGTCGCCTTCCTCGAGGTCACCGACGAGCTGTGGGACAGGATCCTCGCCGTGAACCTCACCGGCAGCTTCTACACCTGCCGCGCCTTCCTCCCCGCCATGCTCGAGGGCGGCTACGGCCGCATCGTGAACATGTCCTCCGTCTCCGCGCAGCAGGGCGGGGGCGTGTTCTCCAAGACCCCGTACTCGGCGGCGAAGGCCGGCGTGCTGGGTCTGACCCGCTCCCTGGCGCGAGAGATGGCGCCCGAGGGCATCACCGTCAACGCCGTCTCCCCGGGCGCGGCCGACACCACCATCCGCGGCAACACCACCGCCGAGGCCGAGGCGGCGCTGTCCGCCTCGATCCCGATGGGCCGCCAGGCGAGCGCCGAGGAGATCGCGGCCCTGGTCGTGTGGCTCTCGAGCGAGGACGCCGGCTACATCACCGGCACCACCCAGGCGATCAACGGCGGCGCGTACATCTCATGACCGCTCCCGCCCGCCCCTCCGCGCGCTCCGTGCGCGTGGGCATCTCCACGATCTCGTTCCGCCACCGTCCGCTGCCCGAGGCGCTGCGCCTCATCGCGGCGACCGGGGCGCAGGAGATCGACCTCGGGGCGATCCCCGAGGTCACCGACCACGTGGCCGTGCCGTTCACCGGAGATCCCGCCGCCTACGCCGAGGCGATCTCGGTGGCCGGTCTGCGGGCCGGGGCCGTCAACGCCGATCCCGGGGACCTCAACGACCCCGCACTCGACGAGGCAGCGCTCGCCGCGGTCGTCGAGCCGCTGGTCGAGCTGGCCGCGGCGCTCGGGGCCGCGCTGATCGTCCCGGCCGGCCGCGCGTCCCACGCGCCGTTCGTCGACCACGAGACCGACCTCGCGCAGATCGCGACGAGCCTCCGGAGGATCTCGCGCCTCTGCGCCGCGCACGACGTGAGACTGCTGGTGGAGGTGCTGCACCACCGCCGCTACGTCCACACCGTCGAGGCGGCCGACGCGCTGCTCGCACAGTGCCCGGCCGAGGTCTTCGGCGTGCTCTTCGACGTCTCCCACGTGGTCGCCTCCGACGAGGACCCGCTCACCTGGGCGCGCCGCCTCGCAGGGCGCATCGAAAGGGTCCACCTGCGCGACGCCGTGCCCGGAGACCTCAACCTCTCCCTCGGCGCCGGGCAGGTCGACTTCCGCGCTCTCGTGGAGACGCTCGAGCTGCTGCGCTTCGGGGGCTCCTACGTCCTCGAGCTCGAGACCCACGACATCGCCGAGGAGGACCGCGAGGCGGACGTGGCGCGCAGCCGCGCCGAGATCGCCGCGCTCCTGGACACCGCCGTCTGACCCCTCGCCGTCCCTCCCTCACCGCGCGGCCCCTCGGCCGCACACCCCCTACCCAGGGCGCGATGCCGCACCCTGCTCCCAGGAGGACCCCATGACCCCTCCCCGCCCCCTGTCCGCTCCCCGCGGGCCGCGTCGCCGCGACCTGCTGCGCGGTCTCGCCGTCGCGGGTCTTGCCGGCACCGCCCTGACCGGCTGCGCCGGAGGTGACGGACCGCGCCGCACCGACTCGGTCCGCATCATCCTCGGCCACGGCGCCGCCCCCGGGAACCCCCGCTCCGACGGGGCGCTGGCCTTCCAGCGCCTGGTCGCCGAGAAGTCCGACGGCGAGGTCGAGATCCAGATCCTCGGCCAGGAGTCCGTCGGGAGCGACACCGAGATGATGGTGTCGGTCGCCTCCGGCACCCTGGACATGTCGATCAACTCCCAGGGCCCCTTCTCGAGCTACGTCCCCGAGGCGTCCCTGATCGGGCTGCCCTTCCTCTTCGAGACCGCCGAGCACGCCTACCAGGTGCTCGACGGGGCGATCCAGGACGAGATCGCCGCGCTCTCCGAGGAGAAGGGCTTCCACGTGCTCGGCTTCTGGGACAACGGGATGCGCGACATCACCAACTCGGTGCGCCCGATCGAGGTCCCGGAGGACCTCGCGGGCCTGAAGATCCGCACGCCCGACGACCCGATGACGATCGACATCTTCGGCCGGCTCGGCGCGAACCCGACCCCGATGGCCTTCGGCGAGCTGTACCTCGGGCTGCGCCAGGGAGCCGTCGACGGGCAGGAGAACCCCGTGGTGAACATCCACAGCTCCTCCCTCCACGAGGTGCAGGCGCACCTGGCCGTGACCGGGCACAAGTACGAGACGAACCCCTTCGTCATGTCCACCACCCGCTGGGAGAAGCTCGACGACGCGGTGCGCACCGTGATCGAGGAGGCCGCGGTCGAGGCGCTCGCGGAGCAGCGCCGCCTGATGACCGATCAGACCGCCGAGATCTACGCCGAGTTCGCACAGAGCCTGCAGGTCACCCACCCCGACCGGGCCCTCTTCGGGGACGCGACCGCGCCGGTGCACGAGTCCTGGCAGCAGGAGCACCCGGACTTCTTCGAGCAGATCACCGCCGCCGCGGACGCCGTCCGCGCCGAGCACGAGGAGAGCGCAGCATGAGCAGCACCCCGCCCACCTCGCCGCGCGAGCCCGGGCGCGGCGCAGGCCGCGAGCCGGGCCGCGACCCCGTCATCACCGAGGAGGACCTCGCGGCGCTCGACACCTCCGAGGGCCACGCCGACGACGCCCGCCCCGAGGAGACGCTGAACGAGGTCACCGCCCGGGTCGGCGGCTGGATAGCGATCGCCGCGACCGCCGTGATCGTGGCGCTCGTGACCCTGGCCGTGGTCATGCGCTACTTCCTGAACTCCTCGCTGCCGATCGCGGCCGAGGGGCCCACCTACCTGTTCCCCTGGCTGATCGCGGGCGGCGCCATCGTCGCCCAGGGCAGCCGCGGCCACATCGCCGTGGACGTCCTGGTCAGCCGGCTGAGCGGCGAGGTGTACCGGAGAGCGCAGATCGGCATCTGGGCCTTCTCGACCCTGCTGCTGGGCTACCTGACGTACCTCGCCGTGCACCTGATCGGCCCGATGGCGGACCAGTCCACGCCGATCATGGGCTGGCCGCAGCTGGGCAGCTTCGGCGCCTTCCTCGTGATGACCGCGGTGATGACGCTGCAGGCCGGCGCCCGCACCCTCCACTACGTCCGCCACGGCGTGCCCGATCACGCCCTGCCGCCCGCCGCCCAGAGCCCCACCGCGTCGAAGGAGACCCCCGGTGCTTGAAGCCCTCCTCGCAGTCGCCGTCTTCATCGTCCTGCTCCTGCTGGGCATCCCCGTCGCCTTCGCGATCCTCGCAGGCGCCGTGGTGGGCCTGTTCGCCGTGGGATCCCTGCCCATGGAGGGCCTCGCCCAGCAGTCCTTCAGCCCCCTCGGGGACTACTCGATCCTCGCGATCCCCTTCTTCATCCTCACCGCCGACCTGCTGTTCAGCGGGAAGCTCGGCGCGCAGGTGATCGGGCTGGCCACCCGGATCGTGGGCCGTCTCCGCGGCGGGGTCGGCATGACCAGCGTGCTCACCAACGCGGTCTTCGCCGGCATCTCCGGCTCCGCGGTCGCCGACGCGACCGGGATCGGCAAGGTCGTCATCCCCTGGACCAAGCGCCTGGGCTACAGCGGCGGCTATGCCACGGCCGTGAACGCCTCCGCCTCCTCGCTCGGCGTGATCCTGCCGCCCTCGATCCCGATGATCCTGTTCGCCTCCGCCTCCGGCGCCTCGGTCGCGGCGGTGTTCACCGCGGGCATCGGCCCCGGCGTCCTCACCGCGATCCTGCTGCTGATCGGCTGCTGGCTGGTGGCCTGGAAGGCGGGCTTCCCGCGGGTGAAGGCGAAGTTCACCCTCCGGCGCCTGCTCGTGGACCTGCTGTTCGCGACCCCCGCGATCCTCATCCCGATCGTGCTGATCCGCGTGGTGCTGTTCACCGGCATCGCGACGGTCACCGAGGTGTCCGTGCTCGCGGTGCTCTACGCGCTGGGCGTGCGGGTGCTGCTGTACCGGGACCTGAGCCTCGCCCAGCTGCGCAAGGCCCTGATCGACTCGGCCTCGGCGAGCGCCGTGGTGCTGCTGCTGATCATGTTCTCCTCGGCGCTGGCCTGGCTGCTGACGATCCAGGAGGCCCCGCAGGCGCTCGCGGAGACGCTCACCTCGACGCTGACCGCCGACTGGATGGTGGTGCTCGTGATGGTGCTGATCCTGCTGGTGGTGGGCATGTTCCTGGACATCTCGCCCGCGATCCTGCTGCTCACCCCGGTGATGCTGCCGGTCGCGAACGCGATCGACATGGACATCGTCCACTTCGGCATCCTCATGGTGGTCACCCTCGCCATGGGCCTGTACACCCCGCCGGTGGGGACGACGCTGTTCATCTCCGCCTCGATCGGGCGGGTGCCGATCCTGCAGACCGCGAAGGCGCTGCTGCCCTTCTACGGGCTGGGCCTGATCGTGGTGTTCGCGACGGCCTACCTGCCGGGGCTGCTGTTCATCGGGTGACCCGGCCCGGCTCACCGCAACCCCACCGGGGCGTCGGCCCCTCTCGCACCCGTCGGCGTGCCGACCCTTCCGCCGCGCCCCGCCCTCGCCGCTCGGTCGAGCGGTGCGATGCGGGCGATCGCCGCGAGTAGGATCTGGCGGATGACGACCGACCGGGAGCCGCGCTGGCTCACGCCCGAGGAGCAGGTGACCTGGCGGGCGCTGACGAGTCTCCTGGTGCGGCTGCCCGCCGCTCTCGACGCCCAGCTGCGCCGCGACGCCGGGATCACCCACTTCGACTACCAGGTGCTCGCGCATCTCTCCGAGCAGCCGGGGCGGCGCCTGCGCCTGCGCGAGCTCGCGACGCTCGTGGACGCGAGCCTCCAGCGCCTCTCCCAGGTGGTCACCCGCATGGAGGCGAAGGGCTGGGTGGCGCGGATGCCCGATCCGGCCGATGGCCGCACCACTCTCGCCGCGCTCACCGATGCCGGTCTCGAGAAGGTCGTCGCGACCGCTCCGGGGCACGCCGCGGAGGTGCTCGACCTGGCGATCGACCCGCTCAGCCACGAGCAGCACCGTGCGCTGCGGGAGATCGCGGAACGGATCGTGGGCACGATCGAGGAGAGCCGATAGGACTCGGCGCGGCGGCGACTCGCCGCGATCCCTCGACGCGTCGCCCGACGACGTGGTCCGGTGAGGACGAGCCCGTACTCGACCCCCAGGAGTGATCCCCATGCCTCCTGACGGCAGGTCGGCAGCGGGCCGGCTCAGAGCACCGCCGCGAGATCCGCCGCGAAGCGCTCCGCCTCGGCCCCGGTGAGGTCGTGGACGGTCACCCGCAGGTGACGGGAGGGCTCGGCACCCGGAACGCCCGGTCCGAGGCAGAACTCGTCCTCGGTGCGCACACGCCATCCCCGTCGGGCGAGCCCCGCCGCGACCTCCCGGGCGGGTCGCGGCAGCGGCACCCACAGGTTCATCCCGTCGGCCGCTTCGACGGGCAGCCCCCGCGCCGTGAGCAGCGCGGCGACCTCTCGGTTCCGGGCGGCGTAGTGCTCCCCCGCCCGCTGGATCCGATCGCGGGCGGCGTCGTCGGCGAGGACGCCGTGGGCCAGGCGCTGCAGGAGGTGGCTGACCCAGGTGGTGCCGGGGCTCAGGCGCAGCGCGAGCCGGCCGGCGGTCTCGGGGTCGGTCGCGGTGACCGCGAGGCACAGGTCCGGCCCGAGGAACTTCGAGACCGAGCGGACGAGCGCCCAGCGACGATGCCCGGGCGGGAGCGGGGAGCGGAAGGGCCGGCGGGAGAGGAAGGAGTAGTAGTCGTCGAGGACGACCAGCACGTACGGGTGCTCGGCGAGCACCTCCTGCAGGTCACGTGCCCTCTGCGCGCTGAGCGAGGCGCCGGTGGGATTCTGGGCGCGCGGGGTGAGGACCACGGCGCGGGCCCCGGCCTCGAGGGCCTCCCGCAGCCCCCGCGCCGTCATGCCCTCGGCGTCGACGGGGACGGGCAGCGCCCGGTAGCCCGCGTGGCGGACCGTCTGGATGCTGGCGAGGAAGCACGGGTCCTCCAGCGCGACGGCGTCGTCGCGTACCAGGGCCTGGGCCAGGAGCCGCTCGATCGCGTCGACGGCACCGCTGGTCAGCGTCAGGTCCGCGTCGGTGCCCCCGGGCACGTCGGGCGCGACCCACCGCCGCGCCCAGTCCTCGAAGCCGGCGTCGATCACCGGTTCGCCGTAGAGCACGGGACGGCCGACGGCGCCGGCGAGCGCCGGCACGAGGTCCGGGATGAGGGACGGGTCGGGGTTGCCGGTGCCGAGGTCGCGGAGCGCTCCCGCGGGGGCGGCCCCGTCGGTCACGGCGCGGGAGGCGAGAGCGGTGAGGGCGTCCGCGGGGGCGAAGCCCTCCTGCGCCGTCGCCTGCCGACGGGCGATGCGGGTCCCGGCACGACCCTGCGCGATGACGGCCCCGTCGCGGGCGAGCCTCCGGTAGGCGGCGACGGCGGTGTTGCGGTTGACGCCGAGCTGCTCCGCGAGGGCGCGCACCGGCGGGAGCGGGTCGCCGGGGGCGAGCTCGCCGCGCTCGACGAGGGAGCGCACGCTCGCGGAGATCTCCGCGGCGGTGGTGCCGGTGATCTGCGCGGTCGCGGGAGTCTCCACGCGCTCGAGTGTAGGGCGGACGTCGGGAGACGGGGCGGGCGCCGGCCGAGGTGAGGGCGAGCCCTCCGGCCTCGTGGACGACCCGAGACCGACGACCCGACACCGTGCTACCTTTTGGCCTAGATCAAAGTGGTGCAGGGAGGGTCGCGGCGTCAGGAGCCGTCGGCCCGCGCCGCGCGAGCTGCGAAGGAGCTCCCATGAGCGCCCCTGCCCCCACCCCGTCCGCCGGCAACGGCACCGCACCCACCACCGGCACCGACACCGTCAAGCGCGGCCTCGCCGAGATGCTGAAGGGCGGCGTCATCATGGACGTCGTCACCCCCGAGCAGGCGAAGGTCGCCGAGGACGCCGGCGCCGTCGCCGTGATGGCGCTCGAGCGGGTCCCCGCCGACATCCGCGCCCAGGGCGGCGTCTCCCGCATGTCCGATCCCGACATGATCGACGGGATCATCGAGGCCGTCTCCATCCCGGTGATGGCCAAGGCGCGGATCGGCCACTTCGTCGAGGCGCAGGTGCTGCAGGAGCTGGGCGTGGACTTCATCGACGAGTCCGAGGTGCTCTCCCCCGCCGACTACGTCCACCACATCGACAAGCACCGCTTCACCGTGCCCTTCGTGTGCGGGGCGACGACTCTCGGCGAGGCGCTGCGCCGCATCACCGAGGGCGCGGCGATGATCCGCTCCAAGGGCGAGGCCGGCACCGGCGACGTCTCGGAGGCGACCAGGCACATCCGCACCATCACCGCGGAGATCCGGGCCCTGTCCGCCCGCTCGGAGGACGAGCTCTACCTCGCCGCGAAGGAGCTCCAGGCCCCGTACGCGCTGGTCGAGGAGGTCGCGAGGGCGGGCGAGCTGCCCGTGCCGATGTTCACCGCGGGCGGCATCGCGACCCCCGCGGACGCGGCGATGATGATGCAGCTGGGGGCCGACGGGGTGTTCGTCGGCTCGGGGATCTTCACGTCCGGCGAGCCGGCGAAGCGCGCGGCCGCGGTCGTGCGGGCCACCGCCTCCTACGACGACCCTTCCGTGATCGCGGGGGTCTCGCGCGGCCTCGGCGAGGCGATGGTCGGCATCAACGTCGCCGACCTCCCCGCCCCGCACCGCCTCGCCGAGCGCGGATGGTGAGCAGGGGCCCGTCGGCGAGCGGTCCGACGGACGCTGCCGCGCCGGCCGCCGGGGCGCCGGCCGCCGGCCCGCGCATCGGGGTGCTCGCCCTCCAGGGTGACGTGCGCGAGCACTTCCGGATGCTCGCACGGCTCGGTGCGCAGGTCACCGCGGTGCGGCGACCTGCCGAGCTCGCGGCGGTCGACGGCCTGGTGCTCCCCGGCGGGGAGTCCACGGTCATCGATCGCCTCGCCCGACTCACGGGACTGCGCGAGCCCCTGCGGGAGGCGATCGCGGACGGGCTGCCGGTGCTGGGCACCTGCGCGGGACTGATCCTGCTGGCCGAGCGCCTGCGCGACGGCGGTCCCGGCCAGGAGACCCTCGGCGGGCTCGACGTGACCGTGCGCCGCAACGCCTTCGGCCGGCAGACGGAGTCCTTCGAGACGGACCTCGTGGCGCCCGCGCTCGAGGGTCCCGGGGCCGACGGGCCGCCGGTGCGGGCGGCGTTCATCCGCGCCCCGCTGATCGAGGAGATCGGCCCCGCCGCGGAGCTGCTCGCCGCGCTGCCGGACGGGCGGGCGGTCGCGGCGCGGCAGGGACGGGTGCTCGGGCTCGCCTTCCACCCGGAGTCGACGGGCGAGACGCGCTTCCACGAGCTGTTCCTGCAAGTCGTGCGCGAGGGCTGAGCGCGAGACCTCGACTCACCCCTGCAGCAGCGGCGCGATCTCCCTCCCCCACGCCGCGACGGCGGGCAGGTCGCGGAAGTCCCCGGTGGGGGTGCGCATGGACTTCAGCAGCACGCGCTCGTGCAGCGGGATCCGGTCCATGAGCACCCAACCGGGGAAGTTCGCGGTCGCGACGGGGGTGTGCGCGAGGGTCGCGAGGAAGGCGTCGGTCGCCTTCTGCTTCCCGCCCGTGGCGGGGTCGGAGGCCGAGCCGGAGCAGGAGAAGAAGGCGAAGGGACGGCTCGCGAGCGTCTCTGCGTGCTGCCTCGCCCAGCTCGCGGCGCTCTTCTCGATCGACTCCACCCGCACGGCGGAGCCGAGCACCACGGCGTCGTAGCCGGCCGGGTCCGGTGCGTCCTCGATGTCGACGAGCTCGCAGTCGAGACCTGCCTCGCGCAGGGCGTCCGTGAGGGTCTCGGCGAGGGTGCGGGTGGCTCCGGAGTGGGTCGCATAGGCGACGAGCGCTGTCATGGAGGCATCCTCGCAGCTCCTGGAGCAGGCAGCCGTGAAGGAGAGGAAACTGTTCGTCCTCGCTTCGGGCGCCCTGACGACGGGACCGGGCGCCGCGTCCGGCGCCGAGCTCCGCGCGTCCCCGACGGACGCCCACACCGCTCAGCGGATCAGCCGACGCTCCCGCGCGACCCGCAGCGCGGCGGTGCGGCTCTCGACGCCGAGCTTCTCGTAGAGGTGGACGAGGTGGGTCTTCACCGTCGACTCGGAGATGAACAGCCGCTTGGCCGCCTCGCGGTTGGTGGCGCCGGTGGCGAGGACCTCGAGGATCTCCGTCTCGCGCGGGGACAGGGCGGTGCGGGGCTCGGCCATCCTCCGCACCAGCAGCTGCTGCACCTCGGGGGAGAGCACCGAGCGCCCGGCCGCGGCCTCGCGGACGGCGTCCAGCAGCGCCTCGGTGGGCGAGTCCTTGAGCACGTAGCCGGTCGCGCCGGCCTCGAGCGCACCGACCACGTCGGCCTCCGCGTCGAAGGTGGTCACGGCGAGGACCTGCACCTCCGGGTGCTCGCCACGGAGTCGCCTGGTGGTCTCGATCCCGCCGATGCCGTCTCCGAGGTTCAGGTCCATGAGCACCAGGTCGGGGAGCCCCTCGCCGGTGGTCACGAGCCGGTCCAGCACCTGCAGGGCCTCGTCGCCGGAGCCGACCGCGGCGACGACCTCGACCTCCGCGTCGGCCTCGAGCAGGGCGCGCAGCCCGGCGCGGACGACGGGATGGTCGTCGACCATCATCAGTCGGATGCTCACGGGCGGGCCTCCTGCTGTCGCAGCGGAAGGGTCAGGCCGACGGTGGTGCCCTCCCCCGGGGACGAATCGATCGCCACGGTACCCCCGGCACGGTCCATCCGCGCCCGCAGCAGGCGCAGCCCGTCGCCTCCCTCGGTGCGGTCGCGCCCGTCGCCCGGCTCCGACCGCGCGGCTCCCCGCGAGCCCGCCTCGGCTCCGCCCGGCGCGGCGGCCACGGCGGCGGGGTCGAATCCGCGCCCGTCGTCGACCACGTCGAGGCTCACCCGGTCCGGCCACCAGGCGAGGGTGAGCACGCAGCGCTGCGCGTGCGCGTGGCGCTGCACGTTCGCGACCAGGGACTGCGCGGCCCGGTGCAGGGTCTCGACCTGGTCGGGGGCCAGCTCGGCGGGGGTCCCGTCGACCCGCAGCTCCCAGCGGGTGGGGTCGCCGAGCGCCTCGGCGCTCGCGATCACGCCCCGCAGCGACTGCTCGAGGGTGGTGCGCGGTGCCCGGTCGGCGAGGTCGCGGACGAGTCCGCGCGCGTCGGCGAGGTTCTCGCGCGCGGTCCGCTCGATGCGGGAGAACTCGCCCGCGGCCGACGGGTGGGCGGCGCCCGCGGCGCGGGAGAGCATCACGATCGAGTTCAGACCCTGGGCGAGGGAGTCGTGGATGTCGCTGGCCAGGCGCTGGCGCTCCTCGGCCACGCCCTTGCGCCGTTCGGAGTCGGCGAGCTCGGCCTGTGCGGCACGGAGCTGCGCGACCAGCGCCCGGTTGCGGTCCGTCTCGCGCAGCAGGCGACGGTAGACCGCGTGGGCGACCAGGGAGAACACCGCCCCGATCAGCGGACCGAGGATCTCGCCCACGCCCAGCAGGCCCTGCTCCCGCCCCAGCACCGGGGAGACGATCGCCCACAGCGCCACCAGCACGAGGGCCAGCGGCCCGCCGACGGGGCCGAGCGCGAACAGGACCAGGAAGAACAGCGTGAACGCGATCCACACGAAGGACGCGGAGACGAACGTGGTCGCCATCCAGGCGAGCGTCAGCGCGAGCACCCACGGCGCCGACGGCAGCAGCAGGTCGGTCGTCGCGGCCCGGCCCGCCGCGCCGCGGCGCAGGGCCCGCTGCGAGCCGAGCAGGTAGAGCGCGGCGAGCACGGCGGCGCACAGGATCGCGAGCGGGGCGGGGACCCCGTCGGCCGTGATCGCGCGGACCGCGCCCACCACCGGGAGCACCAGGAACGCGGCGTGCATCGCCCCGCGCAGCGTCGCGGCGAGGGCGGTGGAGGTGTCGCCCGCCGGCGCGGTCAGGGGCTGCGGCTCCGGCTCCCCCGCCGGCGCGGGCGGTGCCTGCGGCACGGGACGCCAGGACGGCGCCGGGCTGGCAGGGTCCTGGTCCGGGTGTCGATCGACGCTCACGCCCGACACTCTAGGGTCCGGGGCTGGCGGAGGGCTGGAGCAGCGACGACACGGGCCGAGGGCACGGGACGGCCGAGCCCGGGGCGCGCATCGTCCGAAAGGACCACCCCCGGCTCGTCCTTCCGTGGAGCGGGGACCGACCGCGGCGGTCGATGTCGCGGGCCGGGATCCGCGATGGCATGGAGCCATGTTCGTCGCACTGAAAGACATCGTCCACGCCAAGGGGCGCTTCACCCTCATGATCGGGGTGATCGCCCTGCTCACCCTGCTGCTGGTGCTGCTGACCGGCCTCACCCGCGGCCTCGCCCACCAGAACATCTCCGCGATCCAGGACCTCCCGGCCGACGCCGTGGTGCTCACCCCCACCCTCGGGGACGAGATCTCCTGGTCCGACTCGCAGGTCTCCACCGACCAGGCCGCGACCTGGGACGCGGCAGGCGGCATCACCGCCGAGCCGCTGTCCGTCGGCCAGATGCGCATCGAGGCGGACGGCGCCGTGACCTCCCTGGCCCTGTTCGGCGTCGCCCCCGACGGCGAGGCCGCGGCGGCCCTGCCCTCCGCGCCCGGCCCGGGCGAGGTGCTGCTGCCCGAGGACGTCGCCGCGGACCTCGGCGTCACCGCCGGGGACACGGTGCAGGTCAACGGCCAGGACCTCGCCGTCGCCGGCACCGCGCCCACCTCGTGGTACTCCCACTCCCCGGTCGGCTACGTCGACGTCACCACCTTCGGAGACCTCGCCCACCAGGCCGAGGACACCGCCGGCTCCGCCCTGCTGGTCCACGGCGCCTCCGCGGGCGACGACATCGTGGAGCAGGCCGCCTGGGACTCCGGCACCCGCGCCGTGAGCGTCGACGACTCGCTCGCAGCCCTGCCCTCGTACTCCTCGGAGAACGGCTCGCTGACCCTCATCCAGGGCTTCCTCTACGGCATCTCCGCCTTGGTCACGATCGCCTTCCTGTCCGTCTGGACGATCCAGCGCACCCGTGACATCGCGGTGCTGCGCGCCCTCGGCGCGACCGCCCGCTACGTCCTGCGCGACACCGTCGGCCAGGCCGCGATCCTGCTCGCGGTCGGTGCGGCCGTGGGCGGGGTCATCGGCGGGACCGGCGGTGCGGCGCTGTCGACCGTCGCCCCGTTCGAGTCCTCGGCGGTGACCGTGCTGCTGCCTGTCGCGGGAGTGCTCGCGATCGGCCTGCTCGGCTCGGTCCTCGCCACCCGGCGCGTCACCCGCGTCGATCCGCTGCTCGCCCTCGGAGGGAACTGAACCCCATGACCACCACCGCCACCACCCCAGCACCCGACACCACCACGACCACCCCTGCGCTCTCGGCGCGGGACGTCACCGTCACCTACCCCGACGGACGGGATCCCGACGGCAGCAAGCGCCTGAACACCGTGCTGCACGCGGCGAGCCTGGACGTGGCCCGCGGCGAGTTCGCCGTGATCCTCGGCCCCTCCGGCTCGGGCAAGTCCACCCTGCTCAGCGTCGCCGCGGGGCTCGTCGTCCCGGGCTCCGGCAGCGTCGAGATCGAGGGCACGGACCTCACCGCGCTGGACGAGAAGCGCCGCACCGCGATGCGCCGCGACCGGATCAGCGTCGTCTTCCAGCAGCCGAACCTGCTGCCCGCCCTGACCGTGCGCGACCAGCTCCTGGTCACCCTGCATCTGGCGGGGGTGCGCGGCAGGCGCCTCCGCGCCGAGCGGAAGCGGGCCGAGGCGATGCTCGAGCGGGTCGGGATGGGCCGGTACGCGGACCGTCGGCCGCACGAGCTCTCCGGCGGCCAGCGCCAGCGGGTGAACATCGCCCGCGCCCTGTTCACCGATCCGGCGGTGCTGCTGGTGGACGAGCCGACCAGCGCCCTGGACCACGAGCGCTCCCGCGAGGTCGTGGACCTGCTGGTGGGGATCACGCGCGAGCTGAAGGTCGCGACCGTGATGGTCACCCACGACCGCGAGTTCGCCGAGGACGCGGACCGGGTGATCACCCTCCGCGACGGCCGGGTGGAGGACCCGGCGGCCTGAGCGCCCCGGGGCGGCGGGGCGCGGCCGACGGTCCCGGGCAGGCCGACGCCGGCGCGCGGCGGGTCCGGGCCGCCGCGCACCGGCGAGGTGCCGGTGACCCTACTCCAGCGAGCCCCCGGCGTCAGGAGGGTCCGGGAGCGGAATGCTCGCGCCCTGGTCGACCCGGAGTGTCGGGAGGGGCGCGGCGCGGCGCCCTCCGGTCCGAGCCGTCCCGCGGGAGCTCGGACGACGGAGTCAGCCGACGTGCGCGAGCGCCGCCGCAGCGATCGCCTCGACCGCGCCGAGTCCCCACTGCTCGAGGGCCGCGTCCTTCTCGGCCGGGTCGGCGCCGCGCACGGTGAGCACCATGCGGGCGCCGTGGCCGGTGCCCTCCACGAGCTCGAAGCGCACGTGGTCGCCGGGCTCCCCGGCGCCGGTGTCGACGGCGAGCACGCGCGGGGCCTCGACCTCGGTGACGGTGCCGAGCACGACCTCCGGGGCCCGCGGCGCCCGCAGCTCCTCGCCGACCACAGGCACCTCGTGGGTCACCTCGGGCTCCGCGGCGCCGCCGAGGAACAGCTCCCAGGCGACCTCCGGCGAGCACACCAGCTGACGCTCGAACCGTGCCGACCAGCCCTCGGCGCTCTCCTCGACCTCGGGCCGGCCGAGGTCGAAGCGGCGGGCGAGCTCCTCATGGCGGGCGTAGCGCGGCCCCGGCTCCTGCGGGGTCTCCCCCGCGACGACGGCGCCGAGCAGCTCGAGGCAGGACTCCCAGCCGGTGGCGACGCTCGCCGCGGCGGGGCGGTCGGCGAGGCGGTTGGTGAGCACGAGCTCCGTGCCCTCGCCCTCGGGGGCGAGCTCGAGGGTGACCACGTCGGTGTCCCAGGTGAAGCGCAGCAGGCGGGGCGGATCGAGGGCGAGCACCTCGCCGAACTCGGCGGGGTCGCCCGCGAACTCGGCGAAGCGCACGGTCCCGCCCGAGCGCAGCTCGATCTCGGGAGCGCCGGGGAACCAGGTGGCGAGGTGCTCCGCCTCGGTGACGGCGCGCCAGACGCGGTCGATCGGGTGGGGGTAGCGGCGGCGGACGACGATGTCGGTCCCGCCGTCGAGGTCGTGCAGCCGGGGGTCGCGGTCGGGGTCGGTGGTGGTCATGGCATCTCCTCGTCCTGCATGCGGTCCAGTCGCTCGCCCAGTCGGTCGAGCCGGTCCTCCCACAGCCAGCGGTAGGGAGCGAGCCAGTCGGCGAGCTCCGCGAAGGGCTCGGGGCGCAGGGCGTACCAGCGCCGACGCCCCTCTGCGCGGACCTCGACGAAGCCGTTCTCGCGCAGCACCCGCAGCTGCTTGGACACCGCGGCCTGCGGTGCGCCGGTCCGCTCGACGAGGGTGCCGACGGGCGCCGGCCCCTTCCGCAGCACGTCCAGGATCTCCCGGCGCAGGGGCAGGGAGAGCACGGTGTGCACGGTGGTGGCCGGGGCATCGGGGCCGGCGTCGTGGTCGACGGAGGACATGACGCATGTATACCCCTGGCGGCATATGTCGGTCAAGGCATGTGGATCGCGCGGCGCGCGCCGACTCGCCCTGAGCGGCGCCCCGTCGTCGCCCGGAGCCTCCGTCGACCGGGACTCCCCGCCTCAGGCGGCCGGCTGGGCGACGACCCGCGGGCTCCGGGCGGCGACGACGGCGGTGCCGACGGCGACGGCCGTGAGCAGCATGTACACACCGACGAACCCTGCCGACCCGGCACCGATCACGCTCAGCAGCACGGCCATCACGGCGGTGCTCGCGGCGATCGCCATCGCCTCCCCGGACTGCAGGGCCGAGCTGTACGCGCCCTGCTCGGCCGGCGGGGCGAGGTCGAGGGTTGCGGTCGCGACGCGCGCCGAGGCGATCCCCATGCCCACCCCCTTCAGCAGCGCGGTGAGCACCACGACGGGCACGGGGACGAGGCCGGTCGCGAGCAGCAGGGCGCCGACGGGGGCGGCGGCGACCAGCGGTGCGGCGGCGAGGATGAGCAGGCGGTGCTCGGCCTGGGTGCTGGGCCGACGGGTCTGCACGAAGGAGCCGCCCGCCCAGCCGAGCGCGCCGACGGCCAGGATCAGTCCCGCGGCGGTGGGGCTGAGGCCGCGTTCGGTCTGCAGGTAGAGCGTGAGGTACACGTCCGGCACCGCCGAGGAGATCCCGAACCCGGCGCGCAGGGCGACGAGTCGCTGCGCCGCACCGCGCAGTCGCAGAGTCCCCGGCGGGAGCAGGGAGCGGGCCACGAGCGCGAGGGCGATGAGGCCCGCACCGACCAGCAGGAGGGCGCGGAGACCGTCGACCTGGGCGCCGAGGTGCAGCAGCACGAGCACCCCGGCGGCGAGCAGGGAGAGCCGGCCGGTGCGGCCGATGATCGGGCCCGCCGGGGCCGACGCACCCGCCCGGCCCGACGGCCCCGCCGCCCCTCCCCCGTAGCGGGCCACGCGCACGAGCACCAGCAGGGCGAGGCCCGAGCCGAGGAGGATCATCGCGAAGACCGCGCGCCAGGAGAGCAGCTGGGCGAGGGCTCCGGCGACCACGGGCCCGGCCATGGAGGGGACGAGCCAGGCGGTGGTCAGGAGCCCGAACATCGCGGGCCGCGCGGGGGCGGGGATGATCCGGGCGATCAGCACGTAGAGCACCACGGAGACGATCCCGCCGCCGATGCCCTGCAGCAGCCGTCCGAGGATGAAGGTCGCCGCACCGGGGGCGAGGACGCACAGCGCCAGACCGAGGAGGAAGAGCCCGCCGCCGACGGCGAGAGGCGCACGGGGTCCGCTGCGGTCCGACCAGTTCCCGCCCGCGACCATCCCGACCAGCGAGGTCGAGAGGGTGGCGGCGAAGGCGAGGGAGTACCAGTTCTCGGCCCCGAGATCCACCATCGCGCCGGGGAGCACGGTGGTCACGGCGAAGGCCTCCACGGCGATGAAGGTCATCTGCAGGAAGGCGCCGAGGATGAACGGGGCGGTGCGGGCGCTCCACAGCCGGGGCGGTGCAGGGGCGGGCCCCGCGGGCGAGGCGTCGCCGTCGAGGCAGTCGGTGTCGGCGGTCATGGGAGGAGTCCACGACCTCAAGGGAGCTTGAGGTCAAGGGCTTCCCGCAGATCCGCCGTCGGCCCAGCTCGCAGGGCTCCGCGACGGTCGCCTCAGGCCTCGGGCGCCTCCTGCAGGGCCCGGACCTCGATCCGGGACTGCAGCGCCGCGGAGGCCTGCTCGGCCCATCCCAGCGCGGCCTCCTCGTCGGCCGCCTCGATGATCCAGAAGCCGCCGACATAGGCGTCCGCCTCCACGAACGGCCCCGGGGTCCGCGTCGGGGCGTCCCCGGCGGCGTCCACGGTGACCGCGCTCGAGGGCGGCATGAGGCCGCCGGCGGTGACGAAGGCGCCGGCCTCGTGGAGGGCGGTGTTGAAGGCGTCGACGGCGGCGAAGACGGCCTCGAGCTCGGCGGGGTCCATCTCCTGCATGGACTCCATGGTGGGCTCCTCGGCGCTGTCGTGCGGGAGGGTCAGGAAGTACTGCGTCATCGGAACATCTCCTCGTGCGAGTGCGGTGCGTGCAGGTGCGTGGTGCGGCTCGGGCCCCTCATCCCTCCTCGGGGTGCTCCTGGATCATCACGGGCGAGGCGTGGATGCACAGGATGCGCAGCGTCCCCTCGCCCGTCGCCGCGAACCGGTGCCAGGACTGTGCGGGCGCGATCGCGGTGTCCCCGGGATGCAGCGTGAGCTCGACGTCGCCGGCGACGAGCCGGGCCTCGCCCTCGAGGACGTGGAAGGTCTCGTCGTAGGGATGGCGGTGGAGTCTCGGGCCCTGGCCGGGGTCGCAGGTGACCAGGAAGAAGGAGACGGAGGATCCGTGCCCCTCCCCCTCGAAGCGCAGCACCCGGCTGTCGGGGACGCGGATCTGCTCGGCGGGGATCGGTGCGGGATCGAGGCGGGTGTCGGAGGTGGTCATCGTGCCGACCTTTCGGGGCGGTGGACGGGCTCTGAGGGCACCGAGCCTTCCCTGTCCCCGCCCGGCTGACTAGCCTTTCGACGTGGATCGAAAGTTCGTGGAGTTCCACCTCGGGTCCAGCGACATCTCCTCCGTCCGTTTCGGGATCTCCCCGGGGCACGATCTCGTGCACGCTGTGCGGGCCCTGCTGCGGCCGCCGGTCGTGCCGCTGCACTGGGCGTGGTTCCGCACGCTGCCACCGGTCACGACGAGCCCGGCGTTCCGCCTGCTGGCCTCCGTCTCGGGTCCCCGCGGCTACCTGCCGGACTTCCTCACCGCGACGCCGACGGGCGACATGACCCCGCAGGAGGAGCTGGCCCGACTGCGCACGGTCCCCGCCGCCCGGCTGCGTGCCGACCTGCACAAGATGCTGGCCCGGGCCACGGGCGCCCGACATCGGCAGCTGCGGGGGATGATCGAGGACCCCGAGCGGTCGAGGGAGCGGATCGCCGAGGCCTGGGAGGAGGTCTGGGAGGCGCTGCTGGCGCCGGTCTGGCCGCAGATGCTGCGCCTGCTGCGCGCCGACATCGCCGTCCGGGCCCGTCGCAGCAGCGATGCGGGGCTGGCGGAGATGGGGGCGACCCTCCACTCGACGGTGAGCTGGGAGGGCGAGGTGGTGCGGGTGGCGATGACCTCGCACGAGGAGGTCGTGGACTGCGGCGGGACCGGACTGGTGCTGGTGCCGTCGGTGACGATGCCCGCGAGCGGCTGCGCGGTGCTCACCGAGCGGCCTGCGCAGCCGACGATCTTCTACCCGGTGCACGGGCTCTCGGCAGCATGGTTCCGCAGCGGGGACGACGCCTTCGCCGCACTCTCCGCCCTGCTGGGGCAGGCCAGGGCGCATCTCGTGCTCGAGCTGCAGCAGCCGTTGTCGACCTCCGAGTGCGCGGCGCTGATGGACGTCTCGCTCTCCACCGCCTCCCACCACCTGACGGTGCTGCGGGAGGCCGGGCTGATCGACAGCCACCGCCGCGGACGCAGCGTGCTGCACACGCGCACGCCGCTGGGCGAGGCCCTGGCCTCCGGCGGGTGAACCCGCCCGCCGGAGGCACGAGGCTCAGGCCTGCGGGACGACCAGACCGGTCGCGGACGAACGCGCCGCCTCGAAACGGGCCTGCACATCGGCCCAGTTCACGATGTCCCAGATCGCCTTCACGTAATCGGCCTTCACGTTCTGGTAGTCCAGGTAGAAGGCGTGCTCCCACATGTCCAGCTGGAACAGCGGGATCGTCGCCACCGGCACACCGTTCTGCTGATCGTAGAACTGCTCGATCACCAGGTTCCCGCCGATCGGCTCGAAGGCCAGCACCGCCCAGCCCGACCCCTGGATCCCCAGCGCCGCCGCCGTGAAGTGCGCACGGAAGGAGTCGAACGAGCCGAAGAACTCATCGATCGCGGCCGCCAGCTCACCGGTCGGCTTGTCGCCGCCCTCCGGCGAGAGGTTCTTCCAGAAGATCGAGTGGTTCGTGTGACCGCCCAGATTGAACGCCAGATCCTTCGAGAACTGGTTGATCGTGCCGAAGTCCCCGGACTCCCGCGCCGCGGCCAGCTTCTCCAGCGCCGTGTTCGCGCCCTTGACGTAGGTCGCGTGGTGCTTGGAGTGGTGCAGCTCCATGATCTTCCCCGAGATCGAGGGATCCAGCGCGCCGTAGTCGTAGTCGAGATCGGGAAGCGTGTACTCCGCCATGGTCAGTCCTTTCGTCGACGCCCGTCGGCAGCCCCGGCGAGCAATGCCTCGACCCTAGAACCTCAAGCGCGCTTGAGGGCAAACCGTCCGGTCACACTTCGCCATGAGCGGAGGGATCGCCTGCGATACCGTGAGGCGCCATGACGCTGTCCCGGACAGCCGAGAGGCTCCCATGACTCATATCGTCTTCACGGCCATGCCCGCATCGGGCCACGTCAACCCCGGCGCGCCCCTGGTCCAGGAGCTCGTCCGTCGCGGCATCGGGGTCACCGTCTGCGCCACCGAGCAGTTCCGCCCGCTCGCCGAGTCCCTGGGCGCCGACGTCCGCGTCTACCCCGGGAACACGATCTCCTCGCAGGTGATCGCCGAGGCCACCGCCGAGGGCGGATCGACCAGGGTGGTGCAGCGGCTGCTCGAGGCGACGCCGACACTGCTCGCCGACCTGCAGTCGCAGATGCGCGCGGACCCGCCGGACGCCGTCATGTTCGACTCCAACGCCCTGTGGGGGCGGATGCTGGCGAGCCGCCTGGATCGTCCCGCCATCTCCCTGATGACCA